>Ga0157378_10000005_pt1 | contig 197893 bp, 168 predicted proteins | sample M65metaG_FD_115309 | JGI IMG/M metagenome (GOLD analysis project Ga0157378, IMG submission 115309) | Miscanthus rhizosphere microbial communities from Kellogg Biological Station, Michigan, USA - M6-5 metaG | ecosystem: Host-associated > Plants > Roots > Rhizosphere > Soil | place: USA...
ATCCTCGTCGTCGCCGATCGGCGTTTCCATCGAGATCGGTTCCTTGGCGATCTTGAGCACCTTGCGGATCTTGTCCTCGGGCATCTCCATCTTCACCGCCAGCTCTTCCGGCGTCGGCTCGCGACCCATCTCCTGCAGCATCTGACGCGAGATGCGATTGAGCTTGTTGATCGTCTCGATCATGTGTACCGGGATGCGGATGGTGCGTGCCTGGTCGGCGATCGAACGCGTGATCGCCTGCCGGATCCACCACGTCGCATACGTGGAGAACTTGTAGCCGCGGCGGTATTCGAACTTGTCGACCGCCTTCATCAGGCCGATGTTGCCTTCCTGGATCAAATCCAGGAACTGCAGGCCGCGGTTGGTATACTTTTTCGCGATCGAGATGACCAGGCGCAGGTTCGCTTCCACCATCTCCTTCTTCGCACGGCGTGCCTTGGCCTCGCCGATCGACATGGCGCGGTTGATCTCCTTGATGTCGGCGAGCGACAGGAACAAGGTCTTTTCCAGCGCCTGCAGCTTTTCCTGCTCGCCGAGGATCTCGTCCTTGTGCGCGCGGATCGCGGACGACCACTTCTGCTTCTTGCGGATGATCTCGTCGGCGAAGCCCAAGTGGATCTCGTGCGTCGGGAAGGCCTTCAAGAAATCCTTGCGCGGCATCTTCGCCTGCTTGACGCAGATGTCCATGATCACGCGCTCGTGCGAGCGGATGTTGTTGACCACGTCGCGCAGCTTCTTGACGAAGCAGTCGATCATGATCGACGGCAGCTTGAGCTTGAGGAACGCCTCGGCCATGTTGTCGCGCAGCTTCTGCGCCTTCTTGTCGCCGGTGCCGTACTTTTCCGCGCTCTTCTGGAACTTCGCGTACAGCGTGCGCAGCTCGTCCATGCGGCGCGTGACCTCGGCCGGATCCGGGCCGGTCTCGCCCGGGCCGGCTTCCTCGCCTTCCTCGTTTTCCTCTTCGTCGTCCTTGGCGGCCGCTTCGGCTTCGATCATCTCGTCCGGGATATCCATGCCCGGCACTTCGATGTCGGCGAATCCGGTCAGCACTTCGGACAGGCGCTTCTTGCCTTCCAGATGCTGGTCGTATTCCTCGATCAGCAGCTGAATCGACCACGGGAAGTTCGCCAGCGAGGACTGCACCTGGTTGAGGCCTTCCTCGATCCGCTTGGCGATCGCGATCTCGCCTTCGCGCGTGAGCAGCTCGACCGTGCCCATCTCGCGCATGTACATGCGCACCGGGTCGGTGGTGCGGCCGACTTCGGCGTCCACCGCCGACAGCACGGCGACGGCCTCTTCGGTGGCGGTTTCGTCGTCGGTGGCGACGGGCGTTTCCGGCAGCAGCGTTTCGGTATCGGGCGCGACCTCGTGCACCTCGATGCCCATGTCGTTGATCATGCCGATGATGTCTTCGATCTGTTCCGGATCGACGATGTCGTCGGGCAGGTGGTCGTTGACCTCGGCGTACGTCAGGTAGCCCTGTTCCTTGCCCTTGATGATCAGGGTCTTGATTTCGGATTGCTGCTGCTGGGTTGCGGGTTCGGTAGCCATAGGAGGTCTGTCGGGCAAAGACTTAAGAGTATAGGCGGCCTGTCAAATCGGGGCCGCCCCGAGGGATCAACGGGCTTCCAGCCAGAAGGTCACCGGGCCGTCGTTGACGAGCCCAACCTCCATATGGGCGCCAAAGCGCCCGATTTCCACCGGCGAATGGCGCATTTTTGCGATTTCCACCAAGCGTTCGAACCATTTCCGCCCGGCTTCCGGCGTCGCGGCGGACGCGAAGCTCGGGCGCATGCCCTTGCTCGTGTCCGCCGCCAGCGTGAATTGCGACACCAGCAGCAGCCCGCCGCGGGTGTCGGCCAGCGAGCGGTTCATCTTGCCGTCCGCGTCGGCAAACACGCGGTAGCCGAGCAGCCGTTCGAGCATGCGCTGCGCCTGGGCTTCGCCGTCGTGCGGCTGCACTGCCACCAGCGCCAGCAGGCCGGGTCCGATCCGACCCACGGTTTCGCCGGCGACATCCACGTGCGCCATGCGCACGCGTTGAATCAGACCAATCATTGCGGCAAGGGTTCAGCTGGGGTGGTTCGCGATACTGCGCAGCGGCGCGGCCGCGGTCAACCCGCGCCGCGTGCGCAGCGGCGTGCAGGCTACAATCGCGCGCTTGTCTTCGCGGAACTGCCGTGCGCTGGTACATCGCCATTGTGTATTTTCTGCTGCGCCTGGTCGGACGCCTGCCGTTGCGCTGGCTGCACGGCATCGGCGCCGGCGTCGGCTGGCTGATCTGGGCTTGTCACGCGCCGATGCGCCATCGCGCGCACGTCTCCCTGTCCCTGGCTATAACGCAAAGCGGCAGCAAAACACGACAGCTGCTGCGCGCGACGCTGCTCGAATCCGGCAAAGCCTTGCTCGAAGTCGCCAAAATCTGGAACGGCGATCCAGCCAAGGCATTGACGCTGGTGCACGAGGTGCGCGGCGCCGATCTGTTCGACGCCGCGTTGCATGCCGGACATGGCCTGATCGTGGCGGCGCCGCACCTGGGCTGCTGGGAGGTGTTGAATTTCTGGCTGTGCAGCCGCACGCCGCTGGCCATTGCCTATCGTCCGCCGCGCCTGGCCGCGCTCGAACCGCTGTTGATCAAGGCACGTGGCGCGCTCGCGCCGGAGCAAGTCCCGGCCGAAGGCACCACCGGCGTGCGCAAGCTGTTCAAGCGCCTGAGTGCCGGCGGCGTGCTCGGCATCCTGCCGGACCAGCAGCCGAAACAAGGCGAGGGCGAATTTGCGCCGTTCTTCGGCACGCCCGCGTTGACCATGGTGCTGCTGTCGCGGCTGGCACACCGCACCGGCGCGACGGTGTTGTTTGCGTTTGCCGAACGCCTGCCGCGCGGTGCCGGCTATCGCATCCACATCCTGCCGGCACCGGAAGGCATCGCGGATGCCGATCTGCCGACCGCGGTGGCCGCGCTCAACCGCGGCGTCGAGGACTGCGTGCGCATCGCGCCGGCGCAGTACACCTGGTCGTACAAGCGCTATTCGAAGCGGCCGCCGGGCGACACGAGCAAGCCGTACAAGTCGCCGGATTGATCCGGCGCGGTCATGCGCCGCCGCTTTTTTCCAGGCGGCGCAGGAACACCCGCATTTCCTTCTGCGCCTGCTTGTCGCCGCGCTTTTCCGCCGCGGCAATGCCGGCACGGTACGCGGCGATCGCCGCGTGGCTATCGCCGGCGTTCGCAAGCGTGGCGCCGAGCAGCTTCCACGCCGCGGAATAGTCGGCATCGAATCCGAGCGCGCGGTGCAGCTCGGCAATCGCCGCCGGCGTATCGCCCGCGGCAAGCAGCGCGTTGGCGAGCGAGATGCGCAGCAGCGCGCCGTCGCGCGGACCGCCGCACAGCCGGCGCAAATTCTCGATCTGCGCGGCCGCATTCACCACCGCCTCACTCCATGTGCCAGCCGTGGCTGACGATGATCGATTGCCCGGTCAACGCGTTGGTTTCAAAGCCGGCAAAGAACAGCGCGCACTGCGCGACGTCGTCGACGGTGGTGAATTCGCCGTCGACCGTGTTCTTGAGCATGATGTTCTTCACCACGTCGGCTTCGCTGATGCCGAATTCCTTGGCCTGCTCCGGGATCTGCTTCTCGACCAGCGGCGTGCGCACGAAACCGGGACAGATCACATTGGCGCGCACTTTGTGCTTGGCGCCTTCCTTCGCCACCGCGCGCGCCAAACCCATCAGCGCGTGCTTGGCCGTGACATACGGCGCCTTGAGCGGCGAGGCTTCCTTCGAATGCACCGAGCCCATGTAGATGATCGCGCCGCCATTGCCGGCCGCGTACATGTGCTTGAGCGCGGCACGCGTGGTCAGGAACGCACCGTCGACGTGGATCGCCATCAGTTTCTTCCAGTCGGCATAGCTGAACTGCTCGATGGGATTGACGATCTGGATGCCGGCGTTGGACACCAGCACATCGATGCTGCCCAGTTCCTTCACGGTGCGCGCGACACCGGCGTCGACCGCGGCTTCGTCGGTCACGTCCATCGCCAGTGCCAGCGCTTTCACGCCGCGCGATTTGATCTCCTCCGCTGCTGCCTGCGCCGCAGCCAGGTTGATGTCGGCGATCGCGACGTGCGCACCGTTGTCGGCATACACCTCGGCGATGCGCTTGCCGATGCCGCTGGCGGCGCCGGTAACCAGGGCCACCTTGTTCTTCACGCTCATCTTTCGTGTTCTCCTTCGAGGATCATTTCGCACGCCGGTGCGCTCGCGCCCCGTCCGCGAAGCGGCGCGATCAACCCATCGCGCTGGCGCTAGGTCTCACTACCATCGCGCGCCACATTCTTCACATCGACGCCCAGATCGCGCAGTTTGCGGTACAGATGTGTCCGTTCCATGCCGACCGCCTTGGCGAGCTTGCCGACGCTGCCGCCGACCTGCTGCAGCTGGCGCAGCAGATAGGTGCGCTCGAATTGCTCGCGCGCTTCGCGCAGCGGCAGACTGAAATCGATTTCGCTCGACTCGACACGCGGCGTCGGGGCGTGCGCCGGCGCGCCGCTGAGCGCTGCTTCGATTTCCTCCAGTGCCACTTCATTGCTGCTGCCCATCACCAGCAGACGCTGCACCAGGTTGCGCAACTCGCGCACGTTCCCCGGCCAGGCATGGTTGCGCAGGCGGTTCTGCACCGCGATCGGGAAATGCCGGTAGGCGAGCTTGTCGCGGTTGGCGAAGAAATCCGCGTACAGGCGCAGCAGATCCGGTACGTCCTCGCCACGCTCGCGCAACGGCGGCACGCTCAGCGGCACGACATTGAGCAGGTAGTACAACTCCTCGCGGAACTTGCCGTTGCGCACCAGCGCTTCGAGGTTCTGCGCGCTCGAAGCGATCACGCGCAGATCCAACGCGGCCGGGCCGCGCCCGCCGCTGCGCACCAGCGCGCGCCGCTGCAGCACGCTGGCCAGGCGCTGCTGCAGTTCGTCGTCGAGCTCGGCCACTTCGTCGAGGAACAGCGTGCCGCCGTTGGCCTGCTCGAGCAGGCCCTGCTGGATGCCGTCGGCGTTTTCGGCGCCGAACAGCGCGCCGATCAGGTGTTCGCGCGGGATGCTCGCCGGTGCCACGGCGACGAACGGCTGGCTGCGGCGCGGACCGTGCGCGTGCAGCCAGCGCGCCAGCGATTCCTTGCCGGTGCCGGGTTCGCCGTGGATCAGGATCCAGGTGTCGTGCTGCGCTAACTTTTCCAATTGTATACGCAGCGCCAGCATTGCCTTGCTCGCGCCGACCGGCTCCAGCGGCAGCGCCAGGTGCTGGCGCAGGCCTTCGTTTTCGCGCTTGAGCCGGGTCGCCTCGCGCGCACGCTCGATCGTCAGCAGCAGCTTGGCCAGCGAGATGGGTTTCTCGACGAAATCCCACGCGCCCAGGCGCGTCGCCTCGACCGCGGTCTCGACCGTGCCGTGCCCGGACATCATGATCACCGGACAGGTCAGCGCGCCGTTTTCCGACCACTCGCGCAACAGACTGATGCCGTCCAGGTCCGGCATCCAGATATCCAGCAGCACCACGTCCGGCCGCACGCGCTGGCGCGCCTCGCGCGCCGCCGCCGCGTTTTCCGCGAGCGCGACCTCGTAGCCTTCGTCCTCGAGGATTTCCTTGACGGTCGAGCGGATGTCGGGCTCGTCATCCACCACCAAGATGGTTCCGCTGGTCATGCCTGCACCTGTGGCGAAAATGCAACGGCAAGCATACCCCAACCGCGGTCGGGAAGATCAGGCTCTGCCGAGCAGAACCTCGACCCGCTGCACCATGCTGTCGGCAAACGCGTCGCCCTTGGCCTTGGCGAGTACGCGGCGATATTCCGGCAGGATCGCGCGCAGTTCGTCGACGCTGTACGCGTGCTCGAGTTTCAGCACGAACAGGAACGAGCGCAGGCCGAGTACCGCCACCGCGCTTTCGTTGATCAGCTGCTTGGCCTGCTGCGCCGGCGTCGCGCCGCCCTCGACCGCGGCGGGTGTCGCGGGCGCCGGCGTCGCGCTGTCGCGCAGCGCGATCAATCCCTGCTGCGCCAGCTGCACGAGCGAACCTTCGACGTCGCCGAGCGCGTGCAGGTTACGCGCGAGATCGGCGACGGTTTCAGTGCCGTGGATGACGATCAGCAGCGAGCGCATGCGCGGCGTCAGCTTGAGCTTGCGCTGCGCGAGTTCCTGGTTGCCCGCTGCAGTCTTGAACGGTACGTCGGTCGGTTTCATGTCGCCCCCCGGTCCCATTGCGCCAATTAAACACCCTGCCGCATTGTTTGTGTCGCCATCCCCATCGGTATCGCGTTCGATTACCCTGTGCATTCCTTGCACGTGCCGTTCCAACCTGCCTGCATGTCAGACGCTACGTCACCGCGCATCTCCGCCTGCATCATCACGCTGAACGAGGCCGACCGTATCGGCGCGTGCCTGGACTCGCTCGCCTTCTGCGACGAGATCGTCCTGGTCGACTCGGGCTCGAGCGACGCCACGCGCGAGCTGGCGGCGGCGCGGGGCGCGCGCGTGATCGAGCGCGCGTTCGCCGGTTATCGTGCGCAGAAGGATTTCGCGGTGCAATCGGCGCAGCACGACTGGGTGTTGTGCCTGGACGCGGACGAACGCGTGACGCCGGCGTTGCGCGCGGCCATAGAGGCGGCGCGCGCAAGCGGATTCGCTGCTGCGCCCGGTTACCGCTTCGCGCGTGCGACCGAATATTTCGGCGCGTTCCTGCGCCATGGCAACGCCTATCCCGACCGTGTGCTGCGTCTGTTCGACCGCCGCCGCGGCGGCTGGCGCGGCGGCCGCGAGATCCACGAGCACGCCAGCGTCGACGGCAGCGTCGTCACGCTCAACGGCGAACTGGAGCATCGCGCCTACCGCTCGCTCGGCGACCAGCTGCGCCGGCTCGAGCGCTATGCGCGCCTGATGGCGGACGACATGCACGCGCGCGGCCGCCGCGCGCACTGGTGGAACCTGCTGCTCAATCCATTCTGGCGCTTCCTGCGCGGCTACGTGCTGCGCGCGGGATTCCTCGATGGCTGGCGCGGCCTGGTGTTCGCCTGGGTCGAGGCAAACTACGTGCGGCAGAAGTTCATCATGCTGTGGCTGCTGGAACGCGGCTACTCGCCGTAGCGGTTCAATCGAGCGCCTCGACCGCCGCGTCGATGCGCCGGCGGAAATCGCGATCGTTGCATTCGAACCAGTCGCGTGCGGCAGCTCCGAGCGCATCGGCCTGCGCATCGCTCAGCGCCAGCGCACGTTCGATCGCGTCGGTCATGGCCGCGTCGTCGTAGAAATACGTGGTGGCAAGGTTTTGTGTGCCGCTGCGCGAGGTCGCGATGCGCAGGCCGCGCTCGGGCGTGATCATCTCGTGCATCGGCGGTGCGTCGAGCGTGAGCGTGACCGCGCCGATGCCCATCGCCTCGACCAGATAGTGCCCGAAGCCCTCGGTTTCCGATGGACACAGATGAAAGCGATGCGCGTTCTGCAGACGCTTGAGCTGCGCGTCGTCCAGATAGTCGATCAGGTGCCGGATGTTGGCGGCCGGCGTGCCGGGCTTCGCCGCGCGCGGGTTCTGCACCACGGTCAGCGTCGGCCACTCCGGATGTTTGCGCCACAGCGCCAGCAGCGGCTCGGTGCCCTTGTTTGGACTGCGTCCGGCGAGATGGAAGAACGCGCGTTCGCGCGGCACGCTCGCATCGCGACGGTCCTCGCTGGTGAAGCCGACGTAGTCGACACGCTTGCCGAGATTTTCGAAGATCGGCACGGCGTGATGGGTCAGCGCGAACACGCGGTCGATCGCGGCCAGTGGCGCGCGATCGCGCGGATCGAACCATTCGGGATGCGGCAGCAGCACGTTGTGCCGCGCCAGCGGAAAAACCTCCGGGCGGATCCGTTCCAGCAGCAGGTTCACGTCGTATTCGCGCGCGTCGCGCCCGCGCAGGCCACGCCAGGCCACACGCGCGCGCAGGCGCAGCGGATGCAGCAGCTTGTGCAGCTTGCCGCGGCGAATCGCGGTGATCTCGACGCGATGCCCGGACTGCGTCAGTGCGGCGCGCAGCAACTGCAGGTTCTTGGTCAGGCCGAAGCCGTTGTCCCAGGCGATGAGGTTGACTCGGCGCATGCGCGCGAAACGAAAACGAGGCGGGACGCGCAGTATACTTGTTGCATCGCCGCCGCGCTGCGGCAAGCTCTCGTGCACGAATGCTTACGCTCGCCCACCAGCCACCGCTCGCTATCGGCAACCTGCGCGCCATCCATCAGCATCCGCTCGAGCCGCAGTTATTGATCAAGACGCTGCGCCCGGAAGCAGTAGCGCGCCGCTACGACGCGCCGGGCCGCTGGTTCAAGCGCTTGCCGCGCGCGCGCCAGTACACCGGCTTCGTGCGTGAACTGAAGGAATACATGGCGCTGCTGGCGCGCGCGCCGCACGGGATCGCGCCGATCGCGCGCATGGTCGGCATCGTCGAGACCGATCTCGGTGTCGGCCTGGTCAGCGAAAAGGTGGTCGATGCGCACGGCGCGCTGGCGCCTTCGCTGCACGCGCTCTATCGCCAGAACGGCGGTGCGTCGGCCTGGACCGATGCTGCACTCGACGCGCTGCTGGAGCAGCTGCTGCGCTTCAACGTGATCGTCGGCGACCTGCACGCGAGCAACCTCGTGTACGGCAGCGATTCGCGCGGCGGTGCGCCGCGCCTGATCCTGATCGACGGCTTTGGCGAGAAGAACCTGCTGCCGCTCAAGTCGCTCAGCCGCGCGCTCAACCAGCGCAATACGCGACGCGTCTACCGGCGCCTGCGCGAGATCCTGACGCGGCCGGTGGCGAGCTGGGGTCCGCCGGTGCGCGCGGACTAGCCGGGGCTGCCGTCGTCAGGTGCGTTGTCGTCGTCGTCGCTCGGCGGCGGCACGCACTTTGCGATCACCGCATCGCTGCGGAACATCCACCATTCGCGCCGGTTCGCCACGCCGACACGTTGTGCCTTCTTGCGATCCACGCACTCGCCCATGGCCGGCGCGATGATGAACACCCAACGTTGCGCCGGCACCTGCGCCTGCCATTGCGTGGCTTCGACGTATTGCTGCGGACGCGGTGCCAGAAAACCGAAGTCGCGCGTCGGTCCCTGCGCCATCAGCAGGTTCTGCTCCTTCCAGCCGACCAGACCGATTTCCGCGTCGCGGCCGGCAATCGCGCGCGCGCGCTCCATCACGCCGCGCGCCGAGTTGGAATCGTTCAGCAGCGGATACGAGCAAAAGCTCCACGCCAGCCACAGCACGGCCAGCCCGCCGTACAGTCCATGCAGGCCGCGGCGTGCGCCGAATGCCAACGCGAAGGCGATGAAACCCGCACCGATCGCGATGATCATCGTCCACAGCGCCAGGCCGAGTTCGCCCAGCTCGCGCCGCTGCACGAACGCCTCGGCCTGCGGGAAATGCCCGAACGTCGCCCACACGCCGGCGCCGAGAATGATGCAGCCGCCGATCAGCGCGAGCAGAAACGCCGTCAGCCGCAGCCAACGCTCGGCCATCAGCTCTTCCAGGTACGGCGCCATCGCCAGCGCCAGCATCGGCAGCACCGGCATCACGTACACGTCGCGCTTGCCGACTGGAATGCTGAACAGCACGACGACGATCGCGCTCCACAGCAGCGGCAGCAGTACGCGCGGCTCGCCCGCCTGCAAGTCGCGCTTCCAGCGCGGCGCGGCGCCGATGTACAGCAACGACAGCGGGAACCAGTTGAACAGCACGATCGGCACGAAGTACCAGAACGGTTGCGGATGCGACCATGAGCCGGTGACGCGTCCGGCGGTCTGGTGGAAGAACAGGTCGTTGACGTAAGAAGCGTATTCCGGCGTCGCCTTCGCGCGCGCGACGGCGAGCACGCTCAAGCCCCAGGCGAGCACCGGCACCAGAAACGCGACCAGGCCGAGCAGCCAGCGCCAACCCGACTGCTCGGTGCGCGTCACGCCCTCCCAGCCGCGCAGGCGCGCGATCAAGTACGGCACGAACATCAAGAACGCGAGCACACCCACGCCCTTGGTGATCACGCCCAAGCCGGCGGCAAAGCAACCGATCCAGAACGCGCGCCAGTTCGGCCCGCGCAGGAAATGCACGAGCAGGCCCCAGTTCGCCAGCGTGATCCAGCCGGTGACCAGCGGATCGATCTGCGCGCGTTTCATCTGGTACATGAACTGGAACGCGAACAACACGGCGAGCGCCGCGAGCGTGCCGGCGCGCCGGTTCCACAGACGTCGGCCCAGATCGTAGGTGAGGCCGAGCGTGAGCAGCGCGGCAAACAGCGACGGCAGCAGGAACGCGATGCGCCATTCGCCGGTCGCCTTGTACGCGGCGGCTTCCATCCACATCAGCATCGGCGGCTTGTCCGAGTACAACTCGCGGCCGCGGTGCGGGAACAACCAGTCGCCCGATTCGACCATCTGCTTGGCCGCGAGCGTGAAGCGCGGCTCGTCCGACGGCCATGGATCGCGCAGGCCGATGCCGGCGGCGAGCAGCAGCAGCGCCATCAGCATGAACATGATCCAGCCGCCGCGTTCGCGCGACATCGCCTGTGGTGCGTTCATCGCCTGTCCCGATCGAAAGCGGCGCGTATGCTACCAGTGCGGTGTTGCCGGCGTCTCATCCGGCCGCCGCCGCGCTGGCCGCATCGCACGGCAGACGCAGCGTGAACACGGCGCCGCCTTCGGCGCGGTTTTCCGCGCGGATGCTGCCGCCGTGTTCCTCGGCGATCTTCTTCGCCACCGCCAGACCCAAGCCCGTGCCGCGCGCCTTGCTCGTGGTGTACGGCTCGAACCAGCGCTCGTCGAAACCGTCCGGCAGGCCGGGTCCGTTGTCGGCGACGCTCAATTCGACCCACAAGCGTCCTTCGTCGCGCACTTCGCGCGTGCTCACCTCGATGTGCGGCTTGCGTGCATCGCCGATCGCCTCGAGCGAATTCTTCAGAAGATTGTGCAACAGCTGGCGCAGCCGCCCGGCGTCGGCGCGCAACACCGGGTCGGCCGAGGCGAAGCGCCGTGTGATCTGGATGCGCTGATCGTTCTCGTACAGGTCGAGCACTTCACCGATCAACGCGTGCAACGACAGCGGCCGCGCCTGGATCTGCGGCGGCCGCGCGTAGTCGCCGAACGCGTTGACCAGCGCCTTGAGCGCCTCGACTTGGCTCACGATCGTGTGCGTGGCGCGATCGAGCAGTTCGGTTTCCTCCGCCGGCAGGCGGCCAATGAAGCGCCGGCGCAGGCGTTCGGCCGCGAGCTGGATCGGCGTGAGCGGATTCTTCACTTCGTGCGCGAGGCGCCGCGCGACCTCGGCCCACGCCGAGTCGCGCTGCGCGCGGTTGAGCAGGGTCAGGTCGTCGAACACCGCGACCACGCCGGCGTCGTCGCCGAGCGCATCCAGTTCGGCGCCGCGCAGCATCAGCACGCGCCGTTCGTCGCCTTGCTCGAGCACGACTTCGCCGCGCCACTCGCGGCGCCCGTCGCGCACGTGCGTCAGGATCGGCTCGAGCAGCGGCGCCAGCTTCGGGTGCTCCTGCAGCATCAGACTCAGGTGCTGGCCGCGATAGCGCGCCAGCGGTACATCGAGGATGCCTTCGGCCGCATGGTTCGCGGTGCGCAACACGCCGGCGCGATCCAGCCCGAGCACGCCGGCCGACAGGCGTTCGAGCACCGCGTTCAGATACGCGCGCTGGTTTTCCGTTTCCTGCGCGCTGTGCGTCAGGCGCGAATTGGACAACTCCAGTTCGCGCTGCATCTGGTTGAACGAATTGAGCAGGAAGCCGATCTCGTCGTCGCTCGACACCGGCAGCGGCGTGTCGTAGCGCCCGGCGCCGACTTCGCGCGTGGCCGCGGCGAGGCGTCCGATCGGCGCGGTCAGGCGCCGCGCCACGCCAAACGCGGCAAGCAACGCGAACAACACCGACAGCAACAGCACGAACGTGAGCACCAGCGTGAACGTGAGCTTGAGTGATCCGCGCAGGTATTTCAGGCGCTGGAAATCGAAGCTCGCCTGCTCCACGCCGGTGGTCAGCGGCTGTACGCGTGCCGGCAGCGGATACAACGCCTGCAGCAGGCGCTGGTCGCCCGGTGCCGCGTTCGGCAGCGGCAGCACCACGCGCAGCGTGAGCTGGTTGCCGAGCGGTTCGGCCGCGGCATAGTGGCCCGAGTCCTTGACCTGCAGCAGCATCGCCGAATCCGGAAACACCGGCGTGAGCAGCTTCGGATCCGAGCTCGCCGTGGCGAGCACGGCGCGATCGCCGCCGAACACGGTCAGTTGCGTCGCGCCCTGCGCATCGAACGCCGCGTCCAGGTGCGCTTGCAGTTCGGCGTTGGAGAGCGGTGCCAGCTCGTTCGCCAGCGCCTGGTTGCTGCGTTGCGCCGACGCCAGGCGTTCGTCGATGTACAGCCGGCCGATCTCCAGCGCATCGTCGAGCGCGTGTTCCATGCGCACGTTGAACCAGGTATCGATCGTGGCGTTGAGGAAGTTCAACGCAAAGCCGTACACCACCAACACCGGCGGCACCGCGAGCAGGATCAGCATCGCCAGCACGCGGCGCGTCAGGCGCGCGCCGGCGACGCGCTCGGCAAGTTCGCGCCGCAGCCGCAACAGGCGCTGCGCGATCACGCCGATCAACAGCAGCAGCGCCAACGCGGACGCGCCGAGCACCCACGGATACAACGCGGCGTAGCGACTGCCGACAGCGGCCGCATCGTCGGCCAGCAGCAGCGCGGCAAGCAACAGCACCAGCACCGCCAGCGGCGGCAGCCAGCGGCGCATGAGCCGGGTCAACCCGCCGCTGCTTGCCACGCGAATTCTCCGCTGGACAAGCGCCACGCCGGCTGCAGCAGCGCCGGCAGGCGCAGTGCGCCGGGCAGCGAATCGCGATCGAGCGCGATGGCGAGGCGAAAACTGCTCGCGCCGTGCGCATCCCAGTTCGGCAGCGGCAGGCGCAGTTCCTCGAACGCGGCCAGCGCCAGCGCGCGCGCGGCGAAGCTGCGTGTCTGCGCCAGGTCAAGATCGCGCAGCTGGTACTGCCGGCTGAGCGGGAAGTAGCGCAGCTGCAAATGCCGTTGCTGTGCCGCGCGCTCCGCGCCGAGCCAGCCGCCCTCGTGCGCCGCCACCGTTACGACGAAATCCAATGCGATGCCGTGGTCGAGCGCCGCCAGCACCGCCGCGTCGGGCTGCCAGTCGACGCGCGCGCTGAGCACGCCGGCGTCGATGCTGGCCGCACGCACCGCAAGCGCGCCCGGGGCGCGCGCGCACGCCGCCAGCGCGATGATGCAAAGTACACTAAGTAGCTTTATCCACAATTGCATAGAAGAATCCGTCCATGCCGTCCTCGCCCGGCAGGTTCTGCGCGCCGGGCCCGGCCCGGTGCCAGTCCGGCAACGCCGGGCAAACGCGCGAGTCGGCATGGCGCGCCAGCAAGGCCTCGATCAGGCGGCCGTTCTCGGCCGCCAACACCGAACATGTCGCATAGACTAAGCGCCCGCCGGGCTTGAGCAAAGGCCACAACGCCTCGAGCAGGCTGCTTTGCGTGGCTGTCAGTGCCGCCAGGTCGTCGGCGCGGCGGTGCAGCTTGATGTCAGGCTGACGGCGCACGATGCCGCTGGCCGAGCATGGCGCGTCGAGCAGGATGCGGTCGAACGGCACGCCGTCCCACCACGTCGCCGGCGCTGCGGCATCGCCCGCGCAGACCTGCGCGGCGAGACCCAGGCGCGCCAGGTTTTCGCGCACGCGCGGCAGGCGTTGTGCGTCGCGGTCGAGCGCGACCAGCGCGACTTCAGCGCATTCGAGGATGTGTGCGCTCTTGCCGCCGGGCGCGGCGCAGGCGTCGAGCACGCGCATTCCGTCGCGCGCAGCGAGCAGCGGTGCAGCCCACTGCGCCGCGCCGTCCTGTACCGAGAACGCTCCCTGCGCGTAGCCGGGCAGGCGCGTCACGTCGGTGCTGCGATCGAGCAGCACCGCGTCCGGCAGCGTCGCATGCGGGTGGGCGCCGACGCCTTCGGCGGCGAGCCGTTCGAGCAATGCCGCGCGCGTGCCGCGGCGGCGATTGACGCGCAGCGTGAGCGGCGCTTCGCTGTTGTTCGCCGCAACGATCGCGTCGCTATGCTCCGGCCAATCGGCGCGGCAGGCATCGAGCAGCCAGCGCGGATGCGCGGTGCGCGTGACCGGATCGCGGTCCAGCGCCGCGTTGCGCGCGTCGCGCTCGCGCAGCCAGCGCCGCAGCACTGCGTTGACCAGGTTCGCCAGCGCCGGCCGCCCGAGCGCGCGTGCGGCATCGACCGTCGCGGCGACCGCGGCATACGGCGCCAGTTCGAGCATCTCGAGCTGCACCAGGCCGAGCACCAGCAGCGCATGCAGCTGCGGTTCGCGCTGGCGCAACGGCCGCTCCAGCAACGTGTCGAGCGCGGCGTCGAAGCGCAGCCACCAGCGTGCGCCGGCATGCAGCAGCGCCGACAGCAGTGCGCGGTCGCGGCTGTCTTGCAGCTTTGTGGAAAATGCGGCAAATGCCGCGCGCAGCGATTCGCCCTGCACGCAGCGCTGCAGCGCCTGCGCGGCCAGTGCGCGCGGGTCCGGCGCCTGCTTCTCCGGGCCGGTCTTCACGGCGCCGGCTTGGCCGGTTCGCGCCGTGCGTTCAGATAGTCGGCCGCGCTCATGCGGCGTCCGCCGGCGCGCTGCACTTCGCTCAGGCGCAGCACGCCCTCGCCGCAGGCCACGTCGATGCCGTCGCGGCTGCGCGCGAGCACGCTGCCGGGCGATGCGTGCGTGCTGCCGGCGAGTGCACTCGCACGCCAGATGCGCAGGCGCTCGCCGTCGATCGCGGCTTCGGCTACTGGCCACGGATCGAAAGCGCGCACCTTGCGCTCGAGCGCCGCGGCAGGCTCGTGCCAATCGAGTTGCGCCTCGGCCTTGTCGAGCTTGTGCGCATAGCTGACGCCGGCTTCGGCTTGCGGCTGGGCCGCCGGCAACGCGTCGCGCGCCAGCAGGGCGAGGCCTTCGCCCAGCAGCTGCGCGCCGAGCGCGGCGAGACGATCGTGCAGGCTGCCGCCGGTATCGTCCGGCGCGATCGGCGTCGCGCGGCGCAGCAGCACCGGCCCGGTGTCGAGGCCGGCCTCCATCTGCATCAGGCACACGCCGGTTTCGCTGTCTCCGGCGAGCAGCGCACGCTGGATCGGCGCCGCGCCGCGCCAGCGCGGCAGCAGCGAGGCGTGCACGTTCCAGCAAGCATGGCGCGGCAGCGCCAGCACTTTGCGCGGCAGGATCAACCCGTAAGCGACGACCACGAACAGGTCCAAGTCGAGCGCGCGCAGGCGGTCGCGCGCGGCCGCGTCGCGCAGGCTCTGCGGCTGCTCGACCGCGAGGCCGGCCGCCAGCGCGGCCTGCTTTACGGGACTCGGCGCGAGTTTGCGGCCGCGCCCGGCGGGCCGGTCGGGCTGCGTATACACTGCAGCAATATCCACATGTGCAGAAATACACGCGGCCAGATGCGGCACGGCGAAATCCGGCGTCCCAGCGAACGCCATGCGCAGGCGGCGGGTCACGCGGCTCAGGCTTCGGCCGCGGCGCGGCGCTGCTTTTCCAGCTTCTTGCGCACCATCTCGCGCTTGAGCGGCGAGAGGTAGTCGACAAAAAGTTTTCCGACCAGATGATCCATCTCGTGCTGGATGCACACGGCGAGCAGGCCGTCGGCCTGCACGGTGATCGGCTTGCCGTCGCGATCCAACGCCTCGACCGTGATGCGGTCGGCACGCTCCACGTCGGCGAAGATGCCGGGCACCGACAGGCAGCCCTCCTGATAGACCTGGCTGCCTTCGTTCGCCACGATGCGCGGATTGATCAGCGCGAGCGGCGCGTTTTTTTCCTCCGAGACGTCGAGCACGAGCAGTTGTTTGTGCACGTTGACCTGGGTCGCCGCGAGGCCGATGCCGGGCGCGGCATACATGGTTTCGAACATGTTGCCGATCAGGTCGTGCAGCGCGGAATCGAACACGGTCACTGCCTGCGCCTTGGTGCGCAGACGCGGGTCGGGGAATTCGAGAATTGTGAGCATGGTCATGATTTTGAGCCTTGGCGGTCCGGTCTCAAGGGCAGCCCGGGCGCCGCTGGCGAAGCAATGAGCGAGGCGAAAATTCTACGCCGATTCGATACTTGGCGCGACTTTTCCGATGTCGGCTGGGGTCCTGCGCGGATTTCGTGGCGGCGGTCATTTTCTTGGGTAAATTTTTCGTATACACTCAGGAAGCCCTTGGGGAATCAGGTAATTGGCAGCCATGCTTAAAAAACTACCTGCGATTTGTGCCGGACTGCTGCTCACCCTCACGGTTTTTGCCGCGACGGTCGAGCTGAACGAGCATCACCCTGACACCTACACGGTGCAAAAGGGCGACACACTGTGGAGCATCTCGGCGCGCTTTCTCAAGCGCCCGTGGGAATGGCCCGAGGTTTGGCAGGCCAATCCGCAGGTGCACAATCCGCATCTGATTTATCCAGGTGACGTGCTCAACCTGTCCTACGCGAATGGCCGCGCCCGCCTGAGCGTCTCGGAACAGGAAGGTTTCGGCGGTCCGCGCGTACGCGCGACGTCGGTCGACGACTCGATCAAGCCGGTGCCGCTGACCGACATCGAAGTGTTCCTGAACAAGCCGCGCATGATCAGCGACGACGAGCTGCGCCACGCGCCGCACGTGGTCGCGCTGGAAGACCATCATTTGAACGGTACAGCCGGGCAACTGGCGTACGTGCGCGGCCTGGATGCTCCGGTCGGTCAGCAGTTCGCGCTGGTGCGCGTGCAGGGTCGCTACTACGAGATCACCTCGAAGGACGGCGGCCCGACCCAGGTATTCCGCCAGCCGCTGGATCGCACCGACGATCGCCCCGGCCAGATCTGGCACGACGGCCCGGGGAACTTCACGCTGCATGGCGACGTGCATTTTCTCGGCTACGAAGTCGTGCAGTACGGCGTCGTGCAAGTGACGAAGGCCGGCGCGCCGGCATCGACGTTGGTCATGAGCAGCGACTACGAAGTGCGCCCGGGCGACTACATCATGCCGCTCGATACCAAGCCATACGATTTCCAGTACGTGCCGCATCCGCCGCGCCAGGTGCCGCCAGGCATTCGCGTGATCGCGTTCTCCGATGCGCTCAACGCGGTCGGCCGCCTGCAGGTCGTGGCGATTTCCAACGGCGGCGTCGATGGCGTCGAGAATGGCCAGGTGTATTCGATCTTCACGCCGGGCGACGTGGTCAAGGATCGCACCGACTATCCGGACCTGAGCACCAAGGCGTTCCTGCATCCGAACGATGCCAAGGTGCAGCTGCCGGAGGAATACGTCGGTCATGTGATGATCTTCCGCACGTTCGACCGGATCAGCTACGGCTTGATCATGGACGGCATCCGCCCGGTGCACCTGGGCGACCACCTGTACGAACCGGATCATCGTTGAACGAGCGGCGCTGACGCTTTCACAAGTCCCCGGGGTCGGGCACGCAACGGCGCGAACTATCGCGCCGTTTGCGTCTGTGGCGTTTGTGTTTGCGGGCGCCGCAATTACACTGCGCCGATGCCGATCGAGCTCGACCGTGACGAACTGCGCGCCTGGCTGATCCTGCTGCGCGCGCCGCAGCTGGGCGCTAATCCGCTGCGCGAGTTGGTCGCGCGTCACGGCAGCCCGGCGGCGGTGATTGCCGCGCGCGATGCAGCGATTCCCGAGCCGGCGCGCGCCGCCATCGCCGCACCGGACAACAGTGCAATCGAACGCGATCTGCGCTGGCTCGACGCGGCGGAAAACCATTTCATCCCGTGCAACAGCGAGGACTATCCGAGCCTGTTGCGTGACGCACAGAATCCGCCGGCGGCACTATTCGTCGCCGGCGATCCGGCGTGCCTGTGGGCGCCGCAGATCGCGGTGGTCGGCGCGCGCAGTTCCAGCGGCGCCGGACTGGCCAATGCGCGCGTGTTCGCGCGTGCGTTCGTGCTCGCCGGCAACGTCGTCACCAGCGGCTTGGCTGAAGGCGTCGACGGCGCGGCGCACGATGCCGCGCTCAAGGCCGGCGGCAGGACCGTGGCGGTGCTCGGCACCGGACCCGACCTGGTCTATCCGCGCCAGCACAAAGAGCTGGCGCTGCGCATCATCGCCAACGGCGCGCTGGTCAGCGAATTCCCGCCCGGTACGCCCGGCAAGCCGGAACATTTTCCGAGCCGCAACCGCATCATCGCCGGCTTGAGTCTGGGCACGCTGGTGATCGAGGCCGGACTCAAGTCGGGATCGCTGATCACCGCGCGCCTGGCGGCCGAACAGGGCCGTGAAGTGTTTGCACTACCCGGTTCGATCCACAATCCGCTCGCGCGCGGTTGTCACAAGCTGATCCGCGAAGGCGCCAAGCTGGTAGAGACGGCCGACGAAGTGCTGGAGGACTTGCGCAGCATGGGCGCCTCGCTCGCGGACGGTCTGCGCCGGCGCATCGGCGGCGACGATGCGGCCCCGGCGGCGCCGAATTCGGCGCACACGCACGATCCGGACTACCGCAAGCTGGTCAGTGCGCTCGACGCCGCGCCGTGCGCGCTGGACGAACTGGCCGCGCGCACCGGACTGGCTGCGGCGGCCCTGTCGTCGATGCTGCTGGTGCTCGAACTCGAAGGCGTCGTCAGCGCCGAAAACGGACGCTACGCACGCCGCTGAGGGTAGCCCGCGCTTGACAGCGCCGCGGTCGGTGTGACCACACTGAAAAAGGAGCGCGCAGGCAACGGCGCTCGATTCTTCCTGCAACTGTCGCGTCGCGGAACCCCGATCCGCCGGCATGGCAACGGAAACCCAATGGCAAAGAACCTGCTCATCGTCGAGTCGCCGGCCAAGGCCAAGACGATCAACAAATATCTCGGCAAGGACTTCCACGTGCTGGCCTCGTACGGCCACGTGCGTGACTTGAAGCCGAAGGAAGGCGCGGTCGATCCGGATCACGACTTTGCGATGAGCTATGAGCTCATCGAGAAAAACGAAAAGCACGTCGAGGCGATCACCAAGGCCGCGGCCAAGGCCGAAGCGCTGTATCTGGCGACCGACTTGGATCGCGAAGGCGAAGCGATCTCGTGGCACATCTCCGAGATCCTGAAACAGCGCAACCTGCTCGACGGCAAGCAGCTGCATCGCGTCGTGTTCTCCGAGATCACGCCGCACGCGATCCAGGAAGCGGTGGCGCATCCGCGCAAGCTGTCGCTGGATCTGGTCAACGCGCAGCAGGCGCGGCGCGCTCTCGACTACCTGGTCGGCTTCAACCTGTCGCCGGTGCTGTGGCGCAAGGTGCAGCGCGGACTGTCGGCCGGGCGCGTGCAGTCGCCGGCGCTGCGCATGATTGTCGAGCGCGAGGAAGAGATCGAGGCGTTCAAGGCGCGCGAGTACTGGAGCATCGAAGCCGATTGCGCGCATCCGGACCTGCGCTTCGGCGCACGTCTGCTGCGCCTGTGCGGCAAGAAGTTCGAGCAGTTCGACCTGACCAACGAGCACGACGCGCATGCCGCGCGCGCCGCGCTGCTCAAGTCCGCGCAAGGCCGGCTCGTGGTCAGCGAAGTGCAGTCGAAGGAACGCAAGCGGCGCCCGTCGCCGCCGTTCACCACGTCGACCCTGCAGCAGGAGGCGGCGCGCAAGCTCGGGTTCTCGACCAGTCGCACGATGCGCATCGCGCAAGGATTGTACGAAGGCGTGGCGATCGGCGACGAAGGCACGGTCGGCCTGATCACCTACATGCGTACCGATTCGGTCAGCCTCGCCAACGACGCGATCGCCGAGATCCGCAAGGTGATCGCACGCGACTTCGGCAACAAGGCGCTGCCGGAAAGCCCGAACCTGTATCGGGCCAAGTCGAAGAACGCGCAGGAAGCGCACGAAGCGATCCGTCCGACTTCGGCGCTGCACACGCCGGCAAGCATGGCGGCCTACCTCAACGACGATCAGCGCAAGCTCTACGACCTGATCTGGAAGCGCGCGATCGCGAGCCAGATGCAGCACGCGACGCTGAACACCGTGTCGGTGGACTTCGACGCGGGCGGTGATTCGGCGTTCCGCGCCAGCGGCACGACCGTGGTGGATGCGGGCTTCCTCGCCGTGTACGAGGAAGGCAAGGATCAAAAATCCTCCGAGGACGACGACGAAAACCGCAAGCTGCCGGCGCTCAAGATCGGCGAGGCGGTGCCGCTGGCCGACGTGCTCGCCGAACAGCATTTCACCGAGCCGCCGCCGCGCTATTCCGAGGCGAGCCTGGTCAAGGCGCTGGAGGAATACGGCATCGGCCGCCCGTCGACTTACGCCAGCATCATCCAGACGCTGCTCAACCGCGAATACGTGCTGCTCGACTCGCGCCGCTTCAAGCCGACCGACGTCGGGCGCGCGGTGGCGAAGTTCCTGTCCGGCCACTTCACCCGCTACGTCGACTACGACTTCACCGCCAAGCTCGAGGACGAACTCGACGCGGTGTCGCGCGGTGAAGAGGACTGGGTGCCGCTGATGCGCAAGTTCTGGGGCCCGTTCAAATCGCTGGTCGACGAGAAGACCGAAACGGTCGATCGCGCGGAAGCGTCGGGCTCGCGCGAGCTGGGTGTCGATCCGGCGTCGGGCCGTCCGCTCAGCGTGCGCCTCGGCCGCTACGGACCGATGGCGCAGATCGGCACGAAGGACGACGAGGAAAAGCCGCGCTTCGCGAGCTTGCGACCCGGCCAGAGCATCCACACGATCACGCTCGAGGAGGCGCTGCACCTGTTCAAGCTGCCGCGCGATCTCGGCGTCGCGCCCGACGGCGAGACGATCAGCGTCGGCGTCGGCCGCTTCGGTCCGTTCGTCAAGCACGGCAAGGTGTATGCCTCGATCAAGCCACCGGACGATCCGTACACGATCGAACTGGCACGCGCCATGGAAGTGCTGCACGAAAAGGCCGAGGCGATCCGCAATCGCGTGATCGCGAGTTTCGCCGACGGCGCGATTCAGATCCTGCGCGGCCAGTACGGTCCGTACATTACCGACGGCAAGAAGAATGCGCGCATCCCGAAAGACCGCGAGCCTGCCACGCTGACCGAGGACGAATGCGCCGCATTGCTCGCCGCGGCGCCGGAAAAGTTCAAACGCGGCGGCCGCTTCGGCAAGGGTGCAAAGAGCGCACCGACGAAGAGCGCCGCGACAGCGCCGGCCAAGACGCCCGCAAAGAAAGCCGCGGCGAGGAAAAAGACTGCCGCGAAAAAAACCGCGGCGAAGAAGGCTGCGGCGAAAGCGCCGGCAAAGAAAACGGCGGCGAAGAAATCCGCTGCCAACGCCGGTGCAAGCTGAGCCTGCCAGCGCTGGCGCTGCCGCCATCGAAGCCGCCGTCGCCGCGCTGCGCCGCGGCGGCGTGATCGCGTATCCGACCGAAGCGGTGTACGGGCTCGGCTGTGATCCGTGGTGCGAAACGGCGCTCGCGCGCGTGTTCGAACTCAAACAGCGGCCGATGACCCAAGGTGTGCTGCTGATCGCCGCGGATTTTGCACAAGTGGAAAAGTACATCGATGTCGCCGCGTTGCCGGCCGCGGCGCTGGCGCGCGTGCGCGCGAGCTGGCCGGGGCCGCATACCTGGGTCATGCCGCGCGCGGCGTCGGTGCCGCCGTGGCTGGCGCGCGCACACTCCGGCATTGCGCTGCGCATCACCGCGCATCCGCTCGCGGCGCGGCTGTGTGCGGAATTCGGCGATGCGCTCGTATCGACCAGTGCAAATCGCCACGGCCAGCCGCCGGCGCGCGATGCTGCCGCGGTGCAGGCGGCATTCAGCGGCGAACTTGCGTATATTCTCGATGGGGCCGTCGGCGGCCTGGAACGGCCGACGCCGATCCGGGATGCGATCAGCGGAGACGAGTTGCGCGGTTGAGTGCGGGGGACGGGGAACGTGTCAGCGGTTGTCGAAGCCGGCCGCGCTGCGGCCGAACAAGTGCCTTTGCTGTTGCAGCAGGATCCGGCGCGCGTGCTGCTGTGGCGCGACGGCCGCGCGGTGACGGTGCGTGAGTTCCTGGTTGCCGTGCAGGCGTTGGCGGCGCAGTTGCCGGTGGCGCGCTGCATGATCAACCTGTGCGCGGACCGTTACCGCTTCCTGGTCGCGTTTTGCGCCGCGGCCGTGGCCGGCCAGACCAACCTGCTGCCGTCCTCGCGCGCGCCGCAGGCGGTGGCCGAGGTGTTACGCGCGCACGCCGACAGCCACGCATTCGAGGATGCCGCTTTCGACGCCGCGCTGGCGCGTTGCGGCAATGTGGACAATGCCGCGTTTTCCATTCCGTCGCTGCGCGACGAGCATCTGATCGCGATCGGCTTCACCTCGGGCAGCACCGGGCAGCCGAAGCCGAATCCGAAACACTGGGGTGACTTCTGCTGCAGCACCGCGCTCAACGCCGGGCTGCTCGCCGCGAACGCGCCGAACATCGTCGCGACCGTGCCGCCGCAGCACATGTACGGGCTGGAATTGTCCGTGCTGCTGCCGCTGCGCAGCGGCGCGGCGATCCACGCCGGGCAACCGTTCTTCCCCGCCGACATCGCGCAGGCGCTGGCCGAGGTGCCCGAGCCGCGCTTGCTCGTGACCACGCCGGTGCATCTGCGCGCGCTGCTGCGCGAGGCACCCGCGCTGCCGCCGCTCGAGGCGATCGTGAGCGCGACTGCGCCGCTCGACACGGAACTGGCCGCCACCGCGGAACGGCGCTTCGACACGCGCGTGATCGAGCTGTTCGGTTCGACCGAAACCTGCGTGATCGCGCACCGCCGCGCCGCGCACACGCAGGCCTGGCAGCTCTACCCCGGCATCGCGCTGCAGCCGCAACCGGACGGCACGCAGGTCAGCGCGGCGCACCTGCCGGCGGCGCCGGTGCTGCAGGACATTGTGGAAATGTTGCCTTCGCAGCAATTTATACTGCGTGGCCGCAACAGCGATCTGCTCGAAATCGCCGGCAAGCGCGCGTCGCTCGGCGATCTGAACCACCGGCTGCTGGCGATCGCCGGGGTCGAGGACGGCACGTTCTTTCCGCTCGAACCCGACGCCAGCGGCGTGTGCCGGCTCGGCGCGCTGGTGGTGGCGCCGACGCTGGACGCGGCGCAGGTGCTCGCGGCGTTGCGCGACGCGGTCGACCCGGTGTTTCTGCCGCGTCCATTGCGCTGCGTCGCGCGTCTGCCGCGCAACGCCGCGGGCAAGTTGCCGCGCGAGGCGTTGCTCGCGGCGGTGCGCAGTTCATAGCGGGCGCGATTCATGCGCCCCCGCAGGAGTGACGGCAGACTCGGCTCAGAGCCGGGCGCGATGAATCGCGCCCTACGCAGGAATTGGATCGCAGCCCGGACGATAGCGCGATGAAGCGCGCGGTTACTTCCAGTCGGCGAGCTTGAAATACACCGGCTGTACGACGCCCGACGGGCCCGACAGCTGCTGCATGATGTTCGGCGGCACCGCCTGCGGGTTGTCGACGTAGAAGCGCGGCGCGCTGCTCGTGTTGAGCACGCGCACGAAGTACAGCTTGCCCTTCTTGCGGTACTCCTCGACCGTATCGGCGCCCTGCTGGCGCACCGTGATCACCGGCAGTTCAGCGGCTTCGGCCGCCGCCTGCACTTCCGGCGGCAGCGGCTCGCTTGCGATCGGTTTCGGGGTCGCCTCGCCGGTCGCTTTCGACAGCGCGGCCTTGGCTTCGGCGTCGGCGCCCGGCAGGTCGCCCGGCGCGGTGCCAGGATCGCCCAGCGCCGGCGGCGCCTGGACCGGCGGGATGCTGTCCGCAGGCGGAGTCTGCGCACGTTCCTGTGCGCCCGCTGCGGCGACGAAACCCACGCAAAGTGCGAAGAGAATCGTTCGGTTCATGGTTCACCTCCTGTGCGCATCGAGCATAGCAAATGCACGCTGGCCGGAACATGACCAGCGCAGCGGTTCCTTCGGCCGTTCATGCGCCGTTTCTGGCGCACTGCAGAAAGGACGTCGCGGCCGCCAGCTGTCGTTGCGTCCGGCGTCGATTGCAAATGACGCCGCGCTGCGACAAGCTCCGCAACCCGCAGCCCGATCTGCGCCTGCCACACCGATCGCCTTTCGCATGCCGCGTCCGACCCTGGTTCTCATCGACGGCTCCGGTTACCTGTACCGCGCCTTCCACGCCTTGCCGCCGCTGACCAACCGCGACGGCGAACCGACCGGCGCGTTATTCGGCGTGTTCAATATGTTGCGCGCGACGTTGAAGCAGCAGCCCGACTTCGTCGCGTTCGTCGCCGACGCGCCGGGGCGCACGTTTCGCGACGACCTGTACGCCGAATACAAAGCACAGCGCGCGCCGATGCCGGACGACCTGCGCGCGCAGGTCGAGCCGATGCTGGCACTGGTCGGCGCACTGGGTTTTCCGATCCTGCGCGTCGACGGCGTGGAAGCCGACGACGTGATCGGCACCCTGGCGCGGCAGGCGGCCGACGCCGGCGTGGACGTCACGATCTCGACCGGCGACAAGGACATGGCGCAGTTGGTCGATCCGAACGTGCGCCTGCACAACACGATGACCGGAATCACGCTCGACCCGGCCGGCGTGGTGCAGAAGTTCGGCGTGCGGCCGGATCAGATCATCGACTATCTCGCCTTGGTCGGCGACAGCGTCGACAACATCCCGGGCGTGGAAAAGTGCGGGCCAAAGACCGCGGCGAAATGGCTCGGCGAGTACGGCTCGCTCGACGCGATCATCGACAACGCCGACAAGATCGGCGGCAAGATCGGCGAAAACCTGCGCGCGGCGCTGCCGCAGCTGCCGCTGTCGCGCCAGCTCGCCACGATCAAGCTCGATGTGCCGTTGGACGTAAAGCCGTCCGAACTGAAGTTGCGCGAACCGGACACGGCGTACCTGCGCGAGTTGTACAAGCGCTACGAGTTCAAGGCCGCGCTCAAGGAACTCGAGCAAGCCACAGAGCCCGCGCCGGCTACTGGCACGACCGTGGTCGAGATCGTGGTCAGCGCACCGGCCAGCGCGCCGACCGCGCCGGTACTGGATCCGACGCTGGCAGCCAAGGGCGAGTACGAGCTGGTGCTGACGCAGGCGCAGTTCGACGCCTGGCTGCAGCGCTTGCGCGCAGCCGAGCTGTTCGCGCTCGACCTGGAAACGACGAATCTGGATCCGATGCGCGCGGAGATCGTCGGCGTGTCGTTCTCGGATGAGCCCGGCTGCGGCGCGTACGTTCCGCTCGCGCACAGCTATCCCGGGGCACCCGAGCAGCTGGATCGCGAGCACGTGCTCGCGGCGCTCAAGCCATTGCTCGAGGATGCGAATAAATCCAAGGCCGGCCAGGGACTCAAGTATGACATGAACGTCCTGTCGAGCTACGGCATCACGCTGCGCGGCGTGCGCTACGACTCGATGCTCGAATCCTACGTGTGGAATTCCTCCGGCAATCGCCACGATCTGGATACGCTGGCGACGAAGTATCTCGACTACGCCACGATCCGCTACGAGGACGTTACCGGCAAGGGCGCCAAGCAGATTCCGTTCGCGCAGGTCGAGGTGCAGCATGCGGCGGACTACGCCGCGGAGGACGCGGACGTCGCGTTGCGCCTGCATCGCGCGTTGTGGCCGAAGCTCGCAGCCGACGACAAGCTGCGCGGCGTGTTCGAAACGATCGAGATGCCGCTGGTGCCGGTGCTGGCGCGCATGGAGCAACTCGGCGTGCTGGTCGATGTCGACAAGCTCAAGACGCAGAGCGGCGAATTGGCCAAGCGCATGCTCGAATACCAGCAGCGCGCGTTCGAATTGGCCGGCCGGCATTTCAGCCTGGATTCGCCCAAGCAGCTGCAGCAGCTGTTGTACGAGGAATTGAAGCTGCCGGTGACGCAGAAGACGCCGACCGGTCAGCCGTCGACGAACGAAGACGCGCTCGAAGCGCTCGCCGACCAGCACGAACTGCCGCGCCTGATCCTCGACTACCGCACGCTGGCGAAACTGCGTTCCACGTACACGGACAAATTGTCCGAGCACATCAATCCGCGCAGCGGCCGCGTGCACACCAGTTACCACCAAGCCGTCGCGGCGACCGGGCGGCTGTCGTCGAACGAGCCGAACCTGCAGAACATCCCGATCCGCACCGAAGAAGGCCGGCGCATCCGTCAGGCGTTCGTCGCGCCGCCGGGATGGCGCATCCTCGCCGCAGACTATTCGCAAATCGAACTGCGCATCATGGCGCACCTGTCCGGCGATGCCGGCCTGCTTGCGGCGTTCCACGGCAATCAGGACGTGCACCGCGCCACCGCGGCGGAAGTGTTCGGCCTGCCGCCCGATGCCGTCGACGGCAACCAGCGCCGCGCCGCCAAGGCGATCAACTTCGGCCTGATGTACGGCATGAGCGCGTTCGGCCTGGCGCGCCAGCTCGGCATCGCGCGCGGCGAGGCGCAGGGTTACATGCAGCGCTATTTCGAACGCTATCCCGGCGTGCAGTCGTTCATGAGCGCGACGCGCGAGCAGGCGCATCGCGACGGCTACGTCGAAACGCTGTTCGGCCGACGGCTGTATCTGTACGAGATCAATTCTCGCAACCAGGGCCTGCGTGCTGGCGCCGAGCGCGCCGCGATCAACGCGCCGATGCAGGGCACCGCCGCCGACATCATCAAGCGCGCGATGATCGAGGTCGACGCCTGGCTGCAGGCGCGCCGCGACGTGGCGCGCATGATCATGCAGGTGCACGACGAGCTGGTATTCGAGGTGCGCGAGGATCGTCTCGCGGAAATCGAAAGCGGCGTGCGCGAACGCATGGCGGCAGCCGCACAACTGGCGGTGCCGCTGGTCGTGGATGTCGGCAGCGGCGCCAACTGGGATGAAGCGCATTGAAATTTTTTTCGCGCGGCATATGTCGAAAGTCATGCGCTTCGCGCTGACGCCGCTACAAGTGCTTGATTGTTCAGCGCATGAATCATGTCTGAATATGACGGCGGTAGAGCACGCCTGCGCTTGAAACTTTTTTGCCCTCGCCCCATCTAACGAACAGGCGCACGCAACGGCGCCTGGTTTGCTCACCTCCCTGAGTAGACCCCGAAGGGCGATCCCTCCCCAGATCGCTTTTCGATCCCCGCCCCGGAAGCTTCCCCCTAGGCTTCCGGGGCATTTTATTTTTAGCGACGTCCATGATCGCGGCAACTTGCAATATTGCGCGAGATTTGGGTGTTCCGTATTCCGTTTTGAATCAGATCAAGAAGCGGCCATCCATGGCCGCACTTTTCACTTAGAGCATCCTTCGGTTTGCGCTTGCAGGGCTTGTTTCGTCGGCGCCTGGGGTGACCTGTTCGGTCGGCGCGCCACGGTGAGAACGAAACTTCACTCCCGCGAAAGCGGGAATCCATTTTGATTCTGCAACGTCAACTGTGGGGACAGATCACGATGAATTCCTGTTTACTCGCGCCGCGCCCGCAGTCGCGGGCATGACGGCATGTGGCGGCGACGGCAACAACGGACGGCAGGAAAGCGCCGCATCGCTTGTTCTGCGCTACGCCAGATAGCCGCCGTCCACAGCGAAGCTCGCACCGGTGATATAGCTCGCGGCGGGAGAACACAGGAACAGGATCATCGGCGCAATCTCGTCCGGCTGCGCGATGCGCCCCATCGGAACCAGGCGCAGGAACTGCTTGAGCAGGTCCGCATTCTGCGTCAGCGCGCCGGCGAATTTGGTGTCGGTGAGCCCAGGCAGCACGGCGTTGACGCGGATCTTGTGCGCGGCGAATTCCTTGGCGCAGCCTTCCGTCATCGACAGGATCGCGGCCTTGGTCATCGAATACACGCCCTGCCCCGGCGCCGCGCGCCGGCCGTTGACCGAGGCGACGTTGACGATCACGCCGCCGCCGTGCGCGCGCATCAGGCGCGCCACGCCGATGGACGTATAAAAGTATCCGCGGATATTCACCGCCACGGTCTTGTCGAACGCCGCCAGGTCCATGTCCAGCATCGGGCCGAAATACGGATTGGCCGCGGCGTTGTTGACCAGGATGTCCGGCACGCGGCCGCTGCTTCCCAGTTCGCGCAGCAGTGCGTCGATCGATTCGACCTCGCCGATATGCGCAGCGGCCGCCGTCGCCTGCCCGCCGTCGGCGCGAATCGCGGCGGCGATTTCCTCGCATGCGGCCAGCTTGCGGCTGGACACGATCACGTGCGCGCCGTGGCGCGCCAGCAGTTGCGCGGTGGCGGCGCCGATGCCGCGGCTGGCGCCGGTGACCAGCGCGGTCTTGCCCCCCAGATCGAATAACGCGTCCGCCTGCATCGCCGCTCCCCATCCAGCTGACATACAATCGCCAGCATAACAAACCGGGGGAGGTCGGCACGGTGGACCAGAAACGTGTGCTCATCACCGGCGCCGGCAGCGGACTCGGACGCGCGCTCGCGTTCTGCTTCGCCGAGAACGGCTGGCGCGTGGCCTGCGCCGACATCCGCCCCGAAAAAGCCCAGGACACGGTGCGCCTGATCACCGGCTTCGGCGTCGGCGCGATGGCGCTGCACGTCGACGTCGGCGACGACGCATCGGTCGAGGAGATGCGCGACGAGATCCTCGCGGCGTGGGATGGCGTCGACGTGGTGATCAACAACGCCGGCGTCGCTTCCGCCGGCAGCGTCGCGCAAACCTCGCTCGACGACTGGCGCTGGACACTCAACATCAACCTGATGGGCGTGGTGCGCGGCTGCCGCGCGTTTCTGCCGATCCTGCTCGAACAGAAGCGCGGCCACATCATCAACATCGCCTCGTTCGCGGGCATCGCCAACGCGCCGCGCATGGCGGCGTATTCGGCGAGCAAGTCCGGCGTGATCGCGCTGTCGGAATGCCTGCGCGGCGAACTCGCGGTGAGCGGCAGTCCGGTGCGCGTGTCGGTGGTGTGCCCGGCGTTTTTCCAGACCAACCTGATGGAGCACTCGCGCGCGCCCGAGGCCGACAAGGCGATGGCGAAGAAACTCATGGCCAATTCCGGCGACAGCGCCGACGAAGTCGCGCACCGCATCTTCGACGGCATGCAGCGCGGCGATTTCCTGATCCTGCCGACCAAGGCCGAGACGATGCGCTGGCGCATCAAGCGCTGGCTGCCGGAGACGTTCTTCAAGAAGATGGTCGCCGTCGTGCGCAACGGAGGACGCGGAGTATGAGCCGCCTGATGATCTACGGCGCGAACGGCTACACCGGCCGTCTGATCGCGCACGAAGCGGTCAAGCGCGGGCACAAGCCAATGCTCGCCGGACGCAACCGCGACGAACTCGATGCGCTGGCGAAGGAACTGAACCTGTCGCGGCGCGTGTTCGAACTCGGCAGTTCGACCGAAATTGCGCGCAACCTGGAAGGCGTGGCGGTGGTGCTGCATTGTGCCGGCCCGTTCTCGCGCACCGCGGCACCGATGCTGAACGCGTGCCTGGACCTGAACGTGCACTACCTCGACATTACCGGCGAGATCGACGTGTTCGAGCTGTGCCATCGCGCGCATGCACGCGCCAAGCACCAGGGCGTGATCGTGCTGCCCGGCTCGGGTTTCGACGTGGTGCCGACCGACTGCGTGGCGGCGATGCTCAAGGCGCGCCTGCCGGATGCGAATTCGCTGGTGCTCGCGTTCGAAGCCGGCGGCGGTCCGAGTCCGGGCACCGCCAAGACCAGTGTCGAGGGCCTGCGCAAGGGCGGGCGCGCGCGCATCAACGGCGAGCTGACGAACGTACCCCTGGCGTGGAAGTCACGCGCATTCACGCGCGACGGCAAGGTGCGCACCGCGATGACGATCCCGTGGGGGGATTTGTATACCGCGCACGTCTCCACCGGCATCCCGAACATCGAGACCTACATGGTCGTGCCGCCGAAGACGATCCAGCGCATGCGTTGGATGCGCTACGCGCGACCGCTGCTCGGCCTGGGTTTCGTGCAGAACCTGATGAAGAACAAGATCGAGCGCAGCAATCCCGGCCCTTCGGCGCAACGGCGCAGCGACAGCGGCTGCTACGTCTGGGGCGAAGTGCGCAACGCCGCCGGCAACACGGCGCAACTCGAACTGGCCGGACCGAATGGCTATGATCTGACCGTGACCGCCTCGCTCGGCATCGCCGAACACATCCTGCGCCTGACGCACGCGCCGGCCGGCGGCTACTTCACGCCGTCGCAGCTGATGGGCGCGCAGTACGTGCTGAGCCTGCCGGGCGTGCGCCTGGTCGAGCGCGCCAAGTAGCCGCGCGTTCAGGCAGGCACAGCTACAGTGCATGCACCTCGCAACCCAAGGAGAGGAACATGCGCGGCATACTCATCGCAATCGGACTGCTGCTGCTGATCGGCGGCGCAGTGGCCTTTTTCGGCGTGATCGAATACCCGCACGAACAGCACGTGGTGCAGATCGGCGGCCTGACCGCCTCAGTCACGCACGAAAAGACCGTGCCGCAGTGGATTGGCGGCGTAGCCGCCTTGGTCGGCATCGGGCTGCTCGTCGCCGGCGCCGCCAGCCGGCGCTAGTTCGGCGGCGATGCGGGCGCGACGATCTGGTCGCGTACCAAGGCATCCGGCGCATCCGCAGCAAACGCGAGGTGTTCGCCTTCGCTGCGGATGCCGAGGTCGTCGAAAAGTTTTTCCCATTCCGGAAAACGCCGCAGTGCGGCGAATTCGGCGTAGCGCCGCGTGAACGTGTCGACGCCGAGCAGGCGATCCAGCCGCGCCACGAAATCCTGCGGCTGCCACGCTCGCCGCGCTTGCAGACAACAATCGCGAAAGCGCGACAGCGCCAGATCCAGCCCCAGCTTGCCCGCTGAATCGCGGCGCAGATCGCGATCCACCGTCAGCCAGTAGGCTGCGCCGGACCAGTAGATGCGCTGGTAATCATGCGTACGCTGCATCTGCGCCGCGGCGTGCTGCAGCGGCGTGTCGTACTGCTTGCCGGTATTGTCGCTCAAGCCGTCGCGCAAGCGATCCCACGCCTGCGCGCGCGTGAGCAGGCCGCTGCGGCCGCGCAAGACGTTCTGGTAGTACGTCGCCAGCCCCTCGCCCAACCACGTGCCATCGTCGCCCAGATACGGATGCAGCAGATGACTCAGCTCGTGCACCGCGACCCAGTCGGCGTCGAACTCGCTCGCCGGGCGTGTCGGGTCGACCAGCAGTTCGAGCGCGTTGCCCTGGCCGCGGATCGACTGGCCGAAATGCACCGCGCGCGGCGAGAACATCGCGGCCGCGCGGCTCACCTTGCCGAGTTGTCCGACCGGAATCATCAACACCTGCACGTCAGGCAGCGGCAGGCGGCCGTACGCGGACAGCACCGCGCGCGAAACGTGCGCGAGCCAGTCGTGCAGCTTCTTGCGTTGCCCCGCATCGGCGCCGGACAGGATCGTCAGGCGCAACACGCCGCCGGGCAGTTCGATGCGTTCTTCGGCCAACTGCCCGATCGCTACCGCCGCCGCCCAGTCCGCCGGTGTGCTGGCAATGCGGAAATGTATACTCGCGCCGTCACGGCCGAGCTGCTGCCATGGCGCCGAAATCGCCAGCGGCGGCGGCAGCGTGAGTTGCAGATCGGCGTCGGCGTCCTGCTGCACGTCGGGCCGCAGCAGCCACAGCTGCGGCGTCGTGACGATATCGTCGCCAACGCGCCAACCGACGTCCTGCTTGTGCGAATCCGCAATCGCGGCCAGATCGGCGCGGTAATTCAGGCATTCGCCGGCCTTCCAGTCGCTGGCGTTCCACGCGCCTTCGTCGCTTTCCAGCTCGCCGCCGCCGGAGCGCGTGATGTCGTGGATGAAGCGCATGCCCCAGTCCGAATCGGCGGCAAAGCTCAGCGACGCATGCGCCTGCGCAAGGCACAGCACGACGCGCGCCTGCAGTGTCGTCGCGTCGATCTCGACGCGATAGCGCGGCGCATCGGCGGCGAACGCGAGTGTGCCCAGCAATGCGTTCAGCCCGAGCAGGAGCAAGCCGTGCAGTGGTCGAAACATGCGTCGCTTCCCGTAGCGCTCGATCGGCATCTTGAGATTCCGCCAGCACGGCGAAAGTTGCATGTGCCGGATTGCCCGGTCGATGGGCGCGATGATCACCTGCTGCGACGCGCCGCCGCTACAATGCGCCGGATGGATGTTTCGCACCTGCTCGACGCTCTGAATCCCGCCCAACGTGAAGCCGTAAGCGCGCCGCCCGGGCATTACCTGGTGCTGGCCGGCGCGGGCTCCGGCAAGACGCGCGTACTCACGCACCGCATCGCGTGGCTGCTCGAGGTCGAGCGCGCATCACCCTGGTCGATCCTGGCGGTGACGTTTACGAACAAAGCGGCCGGCGAGATGCGCGCGCGTTGCGACAGCTTGATCCGGCAAGGCACGCGCGGCCTCACCGTCGGCACGTTCCACGGCATTGCGCACCGCTTGCTGCGCCAGCACTGGCGCGAAGCGCGGTTGCCGGAGACGTTCCAGATCCTCGATTCCGACGACCAGCAGCGCCAGCTCAAACGCGTGATCCTCGGTCTTGGCCTGGACGAGGCGCGCTTTCCGCCGCGCCAGGCGGCATGGTTCATCAACACCGCCAAGGACGAAGGCAAGCGTCCGGACGCGTTCCACAGCGAAACCAATCCGCTGACGCGCACGCTGCTCGACATCTATCGCGCCTACGAAGAGGCGTGCCAGCGTTCCGGCCTGGTCGATTTCGCCGAACTGCTGCTGCGCTCGCACGAGCTGTGGCTGACGAACGACGTGCTGCTGCGCCATTACCGCGAACGCTACCGGCATCTGTTGATCGACGAATTCCAGGACACCAACACGATCCAATACGCGTGGGTGCGCGTGCTTGCCGGCGACAGCGGACAGGTATTCGTGGTCGGCGACGACGATCAGGCGATCTACGGCTGGCGCGGCGCACGCGTGGAGAACGTGCAGCATTTCCTGCGCGACTTTCCCGGCGCGAAGACGATCCGTCTCGAGCAAAACTACCGCTCCACGGGCAACATTCTCAATGCCGCCAACGCGATCATCGCGAACAACCCGCAGCGGCTCGGCAAACAGTTGTGGACCGCCGGCGAAGCAGGCCAGCCAATCGCGCTGTATGCGGCATACAACGAGCAGGACGAGGCGCGCTTCGTGATCGAGCGCATCCGCGAATACGTGCAGCAGGGCGGCCAGGCGAGCGAGTGCAGCATTTTGTACCGCTCCAACGCGCAGTCACGCAACTTCGAGGAACAGCTGATCCAGCACGATATCCGCTATCGCGTGTATGGCGGCCTGCGCTTCTTCGATCGCGCCGAGATCAAGGATGCGCTCGCCTACCTGCGCCTGGCGGCGAACCGCCACGACGATCCCGCGTTCGAGCGCAGCGTCAACACCCCGCCGCGCGGCATCGGCGAACGCACGCTCGACACGCTGCGCCAGCGCGCGCGCGTTTCGCGCATCTCGCTGTGGGACGCAGCCCTCGCCGAGCTGATGGACTCGGGCCTGGCCGGACGTGCCAAGAATGCGCTCAAGGCGTTCATGGTGCTGATCGAGGAGCTCGCCAATGCCTGTGCGAAATCCGGCGACGACGCACTGGAGATGTCCGAGCAGATCGACCATGCGATCCAGCGCTCGAGCTTGCGCGACTACTACGAAGCCGACTCGCGCGGCAGCGCGGAATCGCGCGTGGAGAATCTGGACGAATTGATCAACGTCGCGTCGCGCTTCGAGCGCACCGCCGAGGATATCGAGGCGGGCTTCTCGGAACTCACCGCATTTCTCGCACACGCCGCGCTCGAGGCTGGCGAGACGCAGGGCGAAGCATGGGAAGATTGTGTGCAGCTGATGACGCTGCATTCGGCCAAGGGCCTGGAATTTCCGCTGGTGTTCCTGGTCGGCCTCGAGGACGGTTTGTTTCCAAGCCAGAAGTCACTCGACGAACCCGGCCGCCTAGAAGAAGAGCGCCGCCTCGCCTACGTCGGCATCACGCGCGCACGCGACACGCTGACGTTGTCCTACGCCGAGACGCGCCGCCTGCACGGCGCCGAAACGTACAACCGTCCGTCGCGCTTCCTGCATGAATTGCCGCGCGAACTGCTCAACGAAGTGCGTCCGCGCGTGCAGGTATCGCGCCCGCTGTACGGCGGCCGCTTCGTCGACGACGGCGGCAGCGCGTCGCCGATCAAGCTCGGCCAGCGCGTGCGCCACGCCAATTTCGGCGAAGGCGTGGTGATCGACGCACAAGGCGCCGGCGCGCACGCGCAGGTGCAGGTCAATTTCGAAAACGCCGGCGCGAAATGGCTGGTGGTGGCATACGCCAATTTGACGCCGCTGTAGCGGCGCGCCGCTGATTCTGTTTTTCGCTCGCGCTCGGCGTCCGGCGAGGCGCTCTTCGACAGCGCAGCTGGTCCAGCTGGAATCCAGCTTTTCCTTTTCGATCGTCATTCCCGTGCAGGCGGGACTGCGTAGGCAGGATGCCGAAGCGAACATTCGCGCAGCGAATAGCCCGCAGGGCACGCGGGCAGGAGTCCGCATGTAATCCAGTTGCCGCCCGCGCGGCAATGACGAGCGAAAAAACACCGTGCACGGGCGACACGTCGCCGCAAAGCGCGCAGCGCCACCCGGAGCGAAAGCGATCACCCCAAGGAATTCGACCGCAAGACCCGGATAGCGCGAGAATGTCCCCATCTCTACTCTGCCCGGCATCGTCGGCAAGCCGGAGAGACAAGGTGAACGCCATTCGCAAAATCGATCAAGCCAATGCAAGCCAGACCGAGCGCGATCCGCGTTGGCGCGCGGTGCAGGCGCGCGACGCGCGCGCCGACGGGGAGTTCTGGTATTCGGTCGCCACGACCGGCGTGTATTGCCGGCCGTCGTGCGGTTCGCGCACGCCGCGGCCGGAGAACGTGCGCTTCCACTCGAGCCGTGCGGATGCCGAACGCGCCGGTTTTCGCCCGTGCAAGCGCTGCAAGCCCGATCAAGCCGCGCTGAGCGAGCAGCATGCCGCTCTGGTCACCGCCGCCTGCCGCTGGATCGAAGCGGAGGACACCGCGCCGACGCTGAGCGCACTGGCGCGCGATGCCGGCATGAGCCCGTTCCACTTCCACCGCGTGTTCAAGAGCGTCACGGGTCTGACGCCGAAGCAATACGCCGACGCGCATCGGCATCGTCGCGTGCGCAGCGAACTGCAACGCGCCGGCAGCGTGACCGACGCCGTCTACGACGCTGGCTATAACTCGAGTGCGCGCTTCTACGAAAAATCCAGCGCGATCCTCGGCATGCAGCCGAAGACCTATCGCGCCGGCGGCGCACAGGCACGCATCCGCTTCGCCATCGGTGCGTGTTCGCTCGGCGCGATCCTGGTGGCACAGAGCGAGCGCGGCATCTGCGCGATTCTGCTCGGCGACGATCCGGAGCAGCTCGTGCGCGATCTGCAAGACAAGTTTGCGCAGGCCGAGCTGGTCGGCGGCGATGCGCAGTTCGAGCGCGTCGTGGCACAAGTCGTCGGCTTTGTCGAAGCGCCGCAGCAAGGGCTGGAGCTGCCGCTCGATATTCGCGGCACGGCATTCCAGCAGCGCGTGTGGCAGGCCTTGCGCAAGATTCCGGCGGGTTCAACCGCGAGCTATTCCGAAATCGCGCGCCGCGTCGGTGCGCCGCATGCGGTGCGCGCGGTCGCCGGTGCGTGCGCGGCGAATTCGCTGGCCGTGGCGGTGCCGTGCCATCGCGTCATTCGACGCGACGGCGCATTGTCGGGTTATCGCTGGGGCGTGGCGCGCAAGCAGGAGCTGCTGGCGCGCGAGTCGCAGTGACGCGCTAGCCGATCAGGACCAATCGCCACCGCTGCCGCTGTCGAAGCCGCCCCCGGCGTCGCCGCCGCCGCCGCTATCGCCACCCCAGTCGCTGCCGTTGCCGAAATCGATCGGCCGGTCCTGGACGGATTCCGGCGCGGACGGATGCTCGAACGCTTGCGGCGTGTCGTGATGATGCCGATCGAGGGCTTGTTCGATCAGATGTTCGGCGACCATACCCGCGGCAACGCCACCGAGACCGGCGACGACCGGACTGACGCCGCTGCTCGGCGGCGGATAACCCGGCGGATACGCGTTCGGGTAGCCCGGCGTACCCGGTGGCACGCCCGTCGGCGCGCTCGGATAGCTGCCATAGCCCGGTGCTTGCGGACGACGGCGTGTAAACAGGAACACCGCGCCCAATCCAATCACCAGCAGTAGCCAGAACACGCTCGAACCGCCGCCACTGCTTTGTGCCGGTACCGGCTCTTCGATCTTGCGCGGCGCATTCGCGCCGCGCGCGCCGCCGCCGAGTTCGGCCTGGAACTGGCGGAATTTCTCCGGTGCGGTGAAATGGATCGCGGGATCCAGCTGCTGCGCGGTCGCGGCCTGCGTGCGCGCTTCGCCGAGCTTGCCTTCGTGCGCGAGCAGTTCGGCCAGGATGTAGTGCGCCTTGGCATTGTCCGGTCTTGCCGCGAGCACGTCGCGCACCATGCTTTCGGCGGCGACGTAATCGCCGCGATGCACGGCGTGCTGCACGTCTTCGACCGAAGGCAGTGCGGCGAACGTGCTGCTGCTGGCCAGCGCGAGCAGGAGGACGGCGAGAATGCGCATGACGATAGCCCTTTGTCGGTCCGCTTGAAGCGACAATGGGGCAGGCTGCCGCGAAAACAAGTCCGTCCGATGGCACGCGCCGCGGGCGCGCGTGGCGTGCCAAGCTGCGCTGTCTAGCGCTGTTGCGGCGTCGCCGCGGACACGTAGGCTTCCTTGAGCTTGATTGCGCACTCCTCGCAGCACACCTCGACAGTCTTGCCGCCGAGCTTGACCTTGATCACATTCTCATCCAGCGGGCTGTCGCACGCGGCGCAGGTCTTGGGCGTCATGTTCGTTTCTCCTTGGCGATGGATCGGTTTGGATAGTGTGGCCGGACGCGCGCCGCGGCGCTGTCGAATTCTTTAGCGAGTCACGCGCCGCGCAATCACCGCCTGGCGGAATTCCGATGGCGAGCGTCCGTAGGCCTGCTGGAATGCGGCGCTGAAATGGCTGTGGCTGGAGAATCCCAGTTCCGTTGCGAGCCGACTCAGATCGTCGTATTCGCCGAGCAGATCCAGTGCGCGTGCCAGACGCAGGCGCAATTGATAGCGGTACAGCGGCAAGCCTTCGACCTGCTGGTACACTTGCGTCAGGTACACCGGCGATACGCCGACCGCGGCGGCGATCTCGGCCAGCGTCCAGCGCCGCGACAGATCGCTGGCGAGTACCAGCTTGGTCCGATCGGCAAGCCGCTGTCGTCCGCTGCTGGCGCCCGCCGCATGCGAGGTGCGCGGACCGAGCGCGCGCTGCACCAGTGTCAGCGCGAGGCTCTCGGCTTCCAGCGCTTCAGCGATGTTTTCGCGCAGCGCATGCCGCAGCATTGCCACCAGCGCCTGCGCGCGCGGATCGATGCGCAGCCGTTGCTGGCGGAACGCCACGTGCGGCACATCGCGCAGCAACGCCGCGGGCGCGACTTCGCGCAGCATCGATTGCTCGATCAGCAGCACCAAGCTCGAGTCGCCACCCGGCACCGGATGCGTGACGCGGTAGCTTTCGCCGGCATTGGCCAACAGCACTTGCCCGGCCTCGGCCACGCACAGCTCCGCGTCGTGATGGCGCACGAACAGGCCGCGATACGGAAACAGCAAATGCGTCGTGTCGCGCCACGGCGCATCGTGCGCGTGCTCGCCTGCGCCGCTGCACCAAGTGTCCCAGACCGTGGCAGTGCCAGTGCGCAGCAGCAATTGGATGCCGAAATCGGACACGTCGTGCTAGCGATGCTCAGGAAAGGTCGACGCGATCGAATTCGGCACGATGGCGGTGCTCGAGCCCACTGCTGCGATGTGCACTGCGCGCGCGGCGAGGCCAGCAGACGGCGCAGTCGCAAACCGCGCGCACAACGTCAGGCCGATCGCACCGCATGCCGCCAATGCGCCGCGCCACATGATCCCCCGCAATGATCTGTTGCCCATGTCTGCTGACTCCCTTGCACACCGTGTGCCGGTCACGAAAAGAATCGCTCTTGTGCACGCGTGTTTCGCGCGTCATCCGCTTCGTCCTTCAGCCTGCCGCGTGGCCGTACGCTGCGCGCGCCAGTTCGCCGAGCAGCTTCATCGCCTGACGATACGGCCCCGGCCCGTGACTGACGCGCGCCACGCCGCATTCGGCTAGTTTCGCCGCCGGCGGCGTGACGGCGCTCGCCATGATGTTGAGCGGCAGCGGCGCGGCAGCCGCCAAGCGCGCGATCAGATCCGCGTCGGCCAAACCCGGCGCGAACAAACCATCCGCGCCGGCATCGGCATACGCGCGGGCGCGCGCCAGCGCCGCATCGAGCGCCGCGGCGTCGTGCGCGACGCCGGCCTGGAAGAACACATCGGTGCGCGCATTGATGAAGTAGCGAATCTTGGCTGCGTCGGCCGCCGCGCGCGCGGCCCGAATGCGCCGCACCTGGTCGTCGAGCGTGCGCAACGTGCCGTCGCGCGGGAAACTGTCTTCCAGGTTGCAGCCGACCGCGCCGGCTTGGATCGTGCCACGCACCGCGGCAGCCACGGCATCGGGCGCGTCGCCGTAGCCGCTCTCGATGTCGATGCTGACCGGCACGTCGACCGCGGCGACAATGCGCCGCGCGTTGTCCAGTGCGAGCGCGAACGGCAGCTGCTCGCCGTCGGCGTAGCCGTGTGCCGCAGCGACCGACCAACTGCCAGTGGCCAGCGCCGGCGCACCGCCGTCGGCGACCGCCTTGGCGCTGCCCGCATCCCAGATGTTGAGCAGCACCAGCGGCCGGCCACGCACATGCAGCGCGTGGAACGCATTTGCCTTGTCTGTCTGATTCGACATGTTCACCTCGTTTAGGCCGCGCAACTTTCGGCCGCTGCGTGCGGTGCCGCTGCGGCCAGCCAATGGTGGCGCAATTCGCGATTGAAATCGCGCCAGCGCTCCTCCGGAAAGAAAATGCGCGCGCCGTCGAATTCGACGCGCCGGCGCGTGCCGGGAATCGTCTCGGCAAGCCAGCGCGACCAGCGCACATCGAAATACACGTCGTCGGTACCCCACGCGACCAGCGTCGGCGCCCGCAGCGCACGCAAGCCGCCTTCGATGCGCTGCGTGTGGCTCGAGTCGAACGCGGCCAGAAAGCGCTCCAGATCGCGCAGGCGCTGCGCGCTGCGCAGATGCGGTTGCAAGTAGATGTCGATCGTCGCATCGCTGACCTGCTGCGGCTGCTCATACGCCGGCCCGAGCGCCTGCGGCGCGCGATACGCATCCTTGTCGGCAAGCATCGCTTCGAGCGCACCGCGCAGTCCGCCCGCCGCGGCCATCGCCAGCACCGGCTTGAATGCCTCGGGCGGCCAGTTGTCGTGTGCATCGCAATTGGTCAGGGTCAGGCTGCGGATGCGCTCGGGATGCGTCGCGGCAAAGATCTGCGCGATGCCGCCGCCGCTGTCGTTGCCGACCAGATCCACCTGCGCGACGCCGAGCGCATCGAGGAATTCGCCGAGCATCTGCGCGTTCGCGCTGACCGAAACGTCCTGATCCAGCGCGATTTGCGTGGCGCCATGCGCGAGCAGATCCAGCGCGATGCAGCGTCGAATGTCGCCGAGATGCTGCAGCTGATGGCGCCACAGGTGCGCGTTGAGCAGCACCCCGTGCACGAACAAGGCGACCGGTCCGCTGCCGCTTTCGACATAACTGATTTGTCCGGAACGTGTCTGGACGTGACGTTGCTGCGGTTGCATACGTTGCTCCGTGGTTGACGAGGCGCGCAGTGGACCACGCCGCGATGCGGGCACGCTGTCAGTTTCTTTAGCGACGTGTCGCCGCCCGCGCGGCGGCTATCCTGACCGCGCCGTGGCCGATATGATCGTCACAGAATTCCTTCGGGCCACCTTGGTGCCATGAACGACAAGCCAGCGTCACCGCGCCGCGGCATCCGGGTGCGGCTCGGTGCGTACGAGGTTACCAAGCTCGGCGTACCGCGTTTCAGCCGGCAGGATGCATTCCACATCATCATGTCGCTGAGCTGGCCGCAGTTCTTCGGCGGCGCCATCGTCATCTATCTGCTGGTCAATCTGATTTTTGCCAGCCTGTATTACGCGGGCGACGACGCGATCAACAATGCGCGCGGCTTCGCCGACGATTTTTTCTTCAGCGTCGAAACGCTCGCCACGGTCGGCTACGGCGCGATGAGCCCGGCCACGCTGTACGCGCACTGCGTGGCGACCGCAGAGATCATCACCGGCATGCTCAGCCTCGCCGTGATCACCAGCCTGGTGTTCGCGCGCTTCTCCAAGCCGACCGCGCGCCTGCTGTTCAGCCGCGTCGCCGTGGTCTCGCGCTATGAAGGCGTGCCGACCTTGATGTTGCGCGTGGCGAACCAGCGCAACAGCTACATCCTCGAAGCGGCGGCGTCGTTGGTGCTGGTGCGCGACGAGGACACCAGCGAAGGCCATAGCCTGACGCGCTTTCACGATCTGAAGCTGCAGCGCCCGCGCTCGCCGATGTTCGCGCTGAGCTGGCTGATCATGCACCGCATCGACGAAACCAGCCCGCTGCACGGCGTGACCGAGCAGGCGTTCCGCGAGCGCGACATGCGCCTGGCCGTGACGCTGTCGGGAACCGACGAGATCTTCGCCGCCGCGATCACCGCGCGCCATACCTATGCGCCGGAAGACATCGTGTTCAAGCATCGCTTCGTCGACATCTTCGAAGACGGCGAGCACCCACGCCACACCTACATCGATCTGTCGCGCTTCCACGAGATCGAACCGGACGCGAACGGCTGAGCATCGCCGGCACCGCGCCGGCGACGTCGGAACGGGCTTCATCATGCGTTTGGAAGGCCCCGGCTAGGATTGCTTGCGCCTGCACTGCACGGTCGCCGGAATGGGCTGGGCCGTTCGAAGAGTCGCGGCAGTCGCGCCTTCGACGGCGGGCCGCCTGAAGTATCGGGCGAAATGAGCGTAGGATCGACGGGTCGGCAGGCATGCCGGACGCGCGCTGGGTACGGATGAGCTCGGCGCAGGATTGATGCGCACCGACACGCGGATCGGCGATCCCTTTCGGGCGCACGCGTGATCGCAACGCAACCAGGACGGGAGCAGGATCGCACATGCTTGATTTCATCGCAGGGAAGTGGGCGACGCGTCGGCTGCAGGCGCGCGTGCCGAGCGCGAGCGAGCATCCGCTGCGGGCCGAGCTGTACAGCGCCGACCAGATGGAGCAGCACGGCGAAATCCTCGCCGAGTCGCACAAGAACACGCGTGCCCACGGGCCGGATCGCCTGCTCGCGCGACTGGCCGAAAACGAACTGGTGCTCAAGCACGCGTGCCAGCTGTTGTCGCAGGCGATCGCCGCCGAACGCCGCGTCACGCCGGCGAGCGAGTGGCTGCTCGACAATTTCTACCTGATCGAGGAACAGATCGGCACCGCGCGACGCCACCTGCCGAAGCGCTACAGCTGGGAATTGCCGCGCCTGACCAGCGGACCGTCGGCCGGGTTTCCGCGCGTCTACGACATCGCGCTGCACGCGATCTCGCATGGCGACGGGCGCATCGACGGCGAAAGCCTGAGCCGCTTCGTCGCGGCCTACCAACGCGTGACCACGCTGACGCTGGGCGAGCTGTGGGCGATCCCGATCATGCTGCGCCTGGCGCTGATCGAGAACCTGCGCCGTGTCGCCGCGTACATCGCCGAGGACCGCATCGACCGCAACCTGGCCGACCTGTGGGCGGACAAGATCGTCGAGATTGCCGAGACCGATGCCAAGAACCTGATCCTGGTGCTCGCCGACATGGCGCGCTCCAAGCCGCCGATGGTCAGCGCGTTCGTGGCGGAATTCGCGCGCCGCCTGCAGGGACACAGCCACGCGTTGGCGCTGCCGCTGAGCTGGGTCGAACAATCGCTCGCCGAATCCGGGCTCACGATCGCGCAGCTGGTGCAGGCGGAAAACCAGCAGCAGGCCGCCAATCAGGTGTCGATCAGCAACAGCATCGGCAGCCTGCGCTTCCTGGCGGTGATGGATTGGCGCGAATTCGTCGAGCAGCTGAGCGCCACCGACCGCACGCTGCGCGGTGATCCGAGCGGCGTGTACGCGCGCATGGATTTCGCCACGCGCGACCGCTACCGCCACGCGGTGGAGAAGATCGCCAAGCGCGGCACCCTGGCGGAAACCGAAGTGGCGCGAACGGCGATCGAGTTGGCCACGGCGGCGGCGCGCGCCGGCACCCCCGACGACCGCCAAGCGCATGTCGGCTATTACCTGATCGACGACGGCGTGGCGGAACTCGAACGCATCGCGCAGGTGCGCTGGTTCGGGCGCGGCCATCTGCGCGGCCACGAAGTGCGTGTACTGCTGTTCCTCGAGTCGATCCTGCTGCTGACGGCGGCAGGCAGCGTGATCGCCGGGTTCAAGGCCTATGCCGACGGCGTGCGCGGCGGGCTGCTGATGCTGCTGATCCTGCTCGCCGTGATCGCAGCGAGCCAGCTGGCGGTGGCCGTGGTCAATCGCGTCGCGAGCATGTTGGTTGCGCCACGCGTGCTGCCGCGCATGGATTTCAGCAACGGCGTGCCGGCTTCGGCGCGCACCGTGGTAGTCGTACCGACGATGCTCGGCAGCATCGCGTCGACCGATGCGTTGCTGGAAGGTTTGGAGGTGCGCTTTCTCGCCAATCGCGACCGCAACGTGCACTTCGCGCTGCTGACCGATTTTGCCGACGCCGCGCACGAAACGCTGCCGGACGACGCGGCAATGCTGCAGCACGCGGCGCGCGGAATCGAGCAGCTCAACGCGAAATACGCTACGGAGGGCGCGGACGCGCCATTCTTCCTGCTGCACCGCCCGCGGCGCTGGAACGCGCATGAGCGCGTCTGGATGGGCTACGAACGCAAGCGCGGCAAGCTCGGCGATCTGAATGCGCTGTTGCGTGGCGGATCGGGCACGAACTTCGCGCTGATCGTCGGCGAGATCGCAGCACTGCACGGCACGAAGTACGTGATCACGGTCGACACCGACACGCAGTTGCCGCGCGAGGCGGCCAGTCAGCTGATCGCCACGCTGGCGCACCCGCTCAATCGCGCGCGCCGCGATCCGGCCACCGGCACGGTGACCTGCGGCTACGGCATCCTGCAGCCGCGCGTCGGCGTGAGTCTGCCGAGCACCCTGCGTTCGCGCTATGCGCGTCTGCACGCCGGCGACGCCGGCATCGATCCGTACACGCGCGCCGTGTCGGACGTATATCAAGATGTCTTCGGCGAAGGGTCGTTCATCGGCAAGGGCATCTACGACATCGATGCGTTCGAAGGCGCGCTGGCGCAACGCCTGCCGGAAAACCGCATCCTGAGCCACGACTTGCTCGAAGGCTGCTACGCGCGTTCAGGACTGTCGAGCGACGTCGAACTGATCGAGGATTATCCCGCCAGTTACGGCGCCGACGTACGCCGGCGCCATCGCTGGATTCGCGGCGACTGGCAGATCGCGCACTGGCTGCTGCCGCGTGTGCGTGGCACGGACGCTGCGCTCACGCGCAATCCGTTGTCGCCGCTGTCGCGCTGGAAGATCCTCGACAACCTGCGCCGCAGCCTGGTGCCGCTGGCGCTCACGCTGCTGTTGCTGCTCGGCTGGACGGTGCTGCCGGCGCCGTGGTTCTGGAGCATGGTCGTGCTCGGCGTGTTGTTCGTACCGCCGTTGGCCGAGTGCGTGTTCGACGTGCTGCGCAAGCCGGAACGCTCCACGCTCGGTCAGCATCTGCGCAGCGCAGCGCATGCCTCAGGCCAGCGCCTGGGCAACGCGCTGTTTGCGCTGGCGACGCTGCCGCATGAAATGCTGTTCAGCGCCGATGCGATCGCGCGCACCGCCGTGCGCCTGCTGATCACGCGGCGCAACCGCTTGCAGTGGACGCCGTCGAGCGAAGTCGAGCGGCGCGCGCGCGTGTCGCTCGGCGCCTCGCTGCGCGCGATGTGGATCGCGCCGCTGCTGGCGCTGGCAACCGCCGCGTACCTGACGCAGGCGCGTCCGTTCGTGTTGCTGCTGGCGGCGCCGATCCTGCTGCTGTGGTTCGTGGCGCCGTGGCTCGAATGGTGGTTGAGCCGGCCGATCGATCGCACCGCGGTCGAGTTGACCGCGGAGGAGGCAGCGGTCCTGCGCAAGACCGCGCGCCGCACCTGGGCATTTTTCGACAACCTCGTCGCCGCCGCGGACAACTGGTTGCCGCCGGACAACATCCAGGAACATCCCGACATCGTCGTCGCGCACCGCACCTCGCCGACCAACATCGGTCTGGCGCTGCTATCCACGCTGGCGGCGCACGATTTCGGTTACGTGAGCGCCGCATCGCTGCTCGAGCGCATCGGCCGCACGCTCGACACGATGGACAAGCTGCAGCGCGAGAACGGGCACTTCTACAACTGGTACGACACGCAGTCGCTGCAGCCGCTGCCGCCGCGCTACGTATCGACCGTCGACAGCGGCAACCTGTGCGCGCACCTTTTCACGCTGCGCGTGGGCGTGCGCGAGCTGGCGCACAGGCCGATCCTGAGCGCGCGCACGTTCGCCGGGCTGGAGGACACGCTCGGCGTGCTGATCGAGACGGCGCCCGCCGCGCAACACGCGGTGATCGCGCGCTTGCACGTGCTGTTGGAGCGCGCGCTGCGTACGCCGCCCGCGTCGGTGCTGGCATTCCACGACACGCTGCTCGCGTTGACCGCCGCCGCGAGCGCGATCGTCGACGAACTCGCCGCCGCCGCGGCCGGCGACGCGCAATCCTGGGCGCAGGCGCTGCATGTGCAATGTCGCGATGCGCTCGACGAACTGCACTGGCTGCTGCCGTGGCTGACGCAATTGCCGGAATCGTCACGCCTGCGTGAGATCCTCGGCGCGGCCGCCATGCCGAGTCTGCGCAGCCTGCCGACGCTGGTATCGACGTTGGCGCAGGCGAACGAGGGTCCCGTCGCCGGCGCCGGCGCCGCGGCATCCGCAGACGGCGGCGCCGATCACGCCGGCGAGGCGCTGCGTCGCATCGCGCAGCGACGCGAGCAGATCGAGCAGCGTGCGCGTCAGATCGGTGCTTTGGCGCAAATGGATTTTGGTTTCCTGTACGACGAAGACCGGCATCTGTTCACGATCGGCTACAACGCGACCGATCACCGCCGCGACGCCAGTTTTTACGACTTGCTCGCCTCGGAGGCGCGCCTGGCCGTGTTCACCGCGATCGCGCTCGGCCAGGTACCGCAAGAGAGTTGGTTCGCGCTCGGCCGCCTGCTGACCCAGAGCGGTACCCGCTCCGCGCTGTTGTCGTGGAGCGGCTCGATGTTCGAATACCTGATGCCGCTGTTGGTCATGCCGGGGTACCGCGACACGCTGCTCGACCAGACCTGCACGACCGCGGTGGAACGGCAGATCGAATACGGCGCGGAGTTGCGCGTGCCGTGGGGAATTTCCGAATCCGGCTACAACGCGGTCGATGCCGCGCAGAACTACCAGTACCGCGCATTTGGCGTGCCGGGCCTGGGTTTGAAGCGCGGCCTGGCCGAGGACGTGGTCGTAACGCCGCACGCCACCGTGCTCGCGGCAATGCTGCTGCCGCACGAGGCGGTCCGCAACCTGCGTACGCTTGCCGCGCTCGGCATGCTCGGCCGCTTCGGCTTCTTCGAGGCGATCGACTACACCCTGGCGCGCGCGCGACGCGGCGCACCGTTCGCGATCGTGCAGTCGTTCATGGCGCATCACCAAGGCATGAGCCTGGTCGCGCTGGCCAACGTGCTGATGGACCGGACGATGAGCCGGCGCTTCGCGTCGGAGCCGATGTTCCAGGCGACGCTGCCCTTGCTGCAGGAACGCGTGCCGCGCTCCGCGGCGACGTTCGCGCACAGCACCGAACTGGTCGACACGCGCTCGGTCTCCGAAATGGCGGAGATGCCGGTGCGCGTGTTCACCACGGTCGCAAGCGCCTCGCCCAGCGTGCAGCTGCTCTCGAACGGGCGCTATCACGTCATGATCACGAATGCCGGCGGCGGCTACAGCCGCTGGAGGGAATTGAGCATCACGCGCTGGCGCGAGGACATCACCTGTGACAACTGGGGCACGTTCTGCTACGTCTGCGATGTCGACAGCGGCAAGGTCTGGTCGAATACGCTGCAGCCCACGCTCATCGAGCCTGCCAGCTACGAGGCGACGTTCACCGAGCCGCGCGTGGAGTTCAACCGGCGCGACGACGAGATCGAAACGCACACCGAAATCGCCGTGTCGCCCGAGGACGATATCGAACTGCGCCGCGTGCGCATCAGCAATCGCTCGCGCACGCGCCGCACGATCGAGGTGACGAGCTACGCCGAAGTCGTGCTGGCGCCGGGCATCGCCGATGCGATGCACCGCGTGTTCAGCAACCTGTTCGTGCAGACCGAACCGGTACCGCCGCGCGCGGCGGTGTTGTGCTCGCGCCGGCCGCGCTCGAACGCGGAGCGCTGGCCGTGGATGCTGCACCTGATGGTGCTGCACGGCGCCGACAGCCTCGGCACTTCGTTCGAAACCGATCGCGCGCGTTTTCTCGGCCGCGGCAACGGCGTGGCCGATCCGTTCGCGTTGCGCCAACCCGGTGCGTTGTCCGGCACGCACGGCGCGGTGCTCGAGCCGATCGTCGCGATCCGCCATCGCTTCGTGCTCGAGCCCGAACAGTCGGCCACGCTCGACATGGTCACCGGCATCGGCGACAACCGCGCCGCGTGTCTGGCGCTGGTGGAGAAATACCAGGACAAGCATCTGGCCGATCGCGTGTTCGACCTGGCCTGGACGCACAGTCAAGTCGCATTGCGCCAGATCAATGTTTCCGAGGCCGCGGCGCAGCTGTACGGACGTCTGGCCGGCCGCGTGCTGTACGCGAACGGCTCGCTGCGCGCGGACGCAGCCTTGATCGGCGGCAACCGGCGCGGCCAGTCCGGCCTGTGGGGCTATTCGATTTCCGGCGACGTGCCGATCGTGCTGCTGCAGATCAAGGACAGCGCCAACATCGACTTGGTACGCCAGCTGGTGCAGGCACACGCGTACTGGCGCATGCGCGGCTTCACCGTCGACCTGGTGATCTGGAACGACGACCGCGGCGGTTACCGCCAAGCATTGCAGGACCAGATCCTCGGCCTGATCGCGGCCGGCGCCGAGGCGAACCTGATCGATCGCCCCGGCGGCATCTTCGTGCGTCCGGCCGAACAGATCGCGGCCGAGGATCGTGTGCTGCTGCTCGCCGTGGCGCGCGCGATCGTCTCCGATACGCGCGGTGCGTTGAGCGAACAGGTCAAGCGGCGCGACCCGACCGACTTGCCGATGCCGCGCTTCGCCGCAACCCGCGGCGAGCGCGGCGACGTGTCGGGCGCCGAGCGCCTGCTGCCGCGCGAACTGCTGCTCGCCAACGGCAGCGGCGGCTTCAGCATGGACGGACGCGAATACCTGATCACGACACGGCGCGATGCGATGACACCGGCGCCGTGGGTCAACGTGCTGGCGAATCCGCATTTCGGCAGCGTCGTGTCGGAGAGCGGCGGCGCCTACACCTGGGCCGAGAACGCGCACGAGTTCCGCCTGTCGCCATGGCACAACGATCCGGTCAGCGACCCGAGCGGCGAGGCGTTCTACGTGCGTGACGAGGAAAGCGGCCGTTTCTGGTCGCCGACGCCGCTGCCGTGCGGCGGCGAGACGCCGTACCTGACGCGGCACGGCTTCGGCTATAGCGTGTTCGAACACATCGAAGACGGTATACAGACGGAATTGTGGACTTACGTCGCGCTCGACATGCCGGTCAAGTTCAACGTGCTCAAGCTGCGCAATCTGTCCGGACGCGCGCGGCGCCTGTCGGTGACCGGCTACGTCGAATGGGTGCTCGGCGACCTGCGCGCGAAATACGCGATGCATACGGTCACCGAGATCGACCAGCACGGCGGCGCGCTGACCGCGCGCAACGCGTTCAATCCGGAGTTCGCCGATCGCGTCGCGTTCTTCGACGTCGACGACGCGATGCGCACGCTGAGCGGCGACCGCGGCGAGTTCATCGGCCGCAACGGCACGATGCGCAACCCGGCCGCGATGCGCCGCGCGCGCCTGTCCGGCCGCGTCGGCGCCGCGATGGATCCGTGCGCGGCGATCCAGGTGCCGGTGGAACTGGAGTCCGAACAATCGCGCGACGTCATCTTCCGGCTCGGCACCGGCCAAGGCCTGGACGCCACCAGCGAACTCGTGTTGCGCCTGCGCAAGTCCGGCAGCGCGCGCGCCGCGCTCGAGGCGATCCGCACGCATTGGAAGCACACGCTCGGTCGCGTGCAGGTGAACACCGGCGTGCCGGCGCTGGATGTGCTGAGCAACGGTTGGCTGTTGTACCAGACGCTGGCCTGCCGCATCTGGGGTCGCAGCGGTTACTACCAGTCGGGCGGCGCGTACGGCTTCCGCGATCAGCTGCAGGATGCGATGGCACTGGTGCACGCCGCGCCCGGCGTACTGCGCGAGCAACTGCTGCGCTGCGCCGCACGCCAGTTCAAGGAAGGCGACGTGCAGCACTGGTGGCATCCGCCGTCGGGCCGTGGCGTACGCACGCATTGTTCGGACGACTACCTGTGGTTGCCGCTCGCCGCCTGCCGCTACGTGCAGGCCACCGGCGACCTGCAGGTACTGACGGAGAGAGCGCCATTCCTCGAAGGGCGCATGGTCGATCCGGGCGAGGATTCGTATTACGACCTGCCACTGCAGTCCGCGCAGAGCGGCGACTTGTACGATCATTGCGTGCGTGCGCTGCGCCACGGACTGCGCTTTGGCGCGCACGGCCTGCCGCTGATGGGCAGCGGCGACTGGAACGATGGCCTGAACAATGTCGGCCTGCACGGCAAGGGCGAAAGCGTCTGGCTCGCGTTCTTCCTGTATCACGTGCTGGAGACGTTCGCGTCCTTGGCCGAAGCACGCGCCGACACGGAGTTCGCCACGTTGTGCCGCAGCGAAAGCGCGCGCCTGCGCGGGCAGATCGAACAGCACGCCTGGGACGGCGCCTGGTACCGGCGCGCATATTTCGACGACGGCACGCCGCTGGGTTCGGCGCAGAATTCCGAGTGCAGCATCGATTCGATCGCGCAGAGCTGGTCGGTGCTGTCCGGCGCCGCCGACGCGATGCGCGCGCGCACCGCGATGGACTCGCTCGATCGGCACCTGGTCGACCGCGCCAACGCGATCGTGAAGCTGCTGCATCCGCCGTTCGACAAATCCAACGTCGATCCCGGCTACATCAAGGGCTATCTGCCCGGCGTGCGCGAAAACGGCGGCCAGTACACCCACGCCGCGATCTGGGCCTCGATGGCGTTTGCCGCGCTCGGCGATGCCGAGCGCGCGCACGAACTGCTCGCAATGATCAATCCGATCAACCACGCGTTGTCGCCACAAGCCGTGGACGTGTTCAAGGTCGAACCCTACGTCGCCACCGCCGACATCTACGCGGTGCCGCCGCACAGCGGCCGCGGCGGCTGGAGCTGGTACACGGGCTCGGCTGGCTGGCTGTATCGCCTGATCGTCGAGTCGATCCTCGGTCTGCAGCTGCACGGCAATACGTTGCGCATCGCGCCGTGCATCCCGCCGGACTGGAACGGATTCAAGGTGACCTATCGCTACCGCGCCAGCACTTACGAGATCGACGTGCAGCAAGCGGCGGCCGGTGGCGCAAAAGTGCACGTGGTGTTGGATGGAGAGGAGCAGCGCGACGCGGCCATCGCCCTGGTGAACGATGGGGCTAGCCATGCGGTTGTGGTGACGCTGGGCGCTACGGCGAAACGCGCGGCGATTGCCACGGGTTCGGCGCGCTCTTTGAGCTGACGACGAACGTCGCGGCGCGCGAGCGGACGATGCGTGACGCAGCGACGCAGCGCGTGTGGCGCCGTCGCTAGCGTCCGATGTCGCGCAGGCGCACGCCGCTCATCAGCTTGCGCTCGATCTGCTCGAGCGTGACGCCGCGCGTTTCCGGCACCAGTGCCCAGACGTAGAGGAGGAACGCCGCGTTGAGCGCGGCGTACAACCAGAACGTCGCGGCGTTGCCGATGCCGTTGAGCAGCGAAAGAAACGTCGCGCCGACGATCATGTTCGCGATCCAGTTCGTGAACGTCGAGCAGCCGATGCCGAAATCGCGGCCCTTGAGCGGCTGCACTTCCGAGCACAGCGTCCACACCAGCGGGCCGGCCGACATCGCGAATCCGACGATGAACACGAGCAGCATCGCCACCGCGAGCAGCTGTTCGGCGTGCGTTACTATGCCGGCGTGCATCAGCGTGCCGACCACGCCGAGCCCGATGGCCATTACCGCGAAGCCCGCATACAGGATCGGCTTGCGGCCGAGGCGGTCTACGAAACCGATTGCGATGAACGTCGCCAGCACGTTGGTGAGTCCGACCGCCGCGGTGAACCACATCTGCGCCGCGGTCGCGTAGCCCATGTCGGCGAAAATGCGCGACGCGTAGTACATCACCACGTTCATGCCGGTGAACTGCTGCACCAGCTGCAGGCCGACGCCGAGTGCGACCGAGCGGCGAAAATGGCGGTTCTCGACGAACAATCGCCAGCCGGCTTGCGGCGTGCGCAGCTGTTCTTCGATAGCGTGCGCTTCGCGTGCGGCGATCGCTGCATCGCCGCGCAACATCAGCAGCACGCGCTGCGCCTCGTCCTTGCGGCCGCGCAGGATCAGCCAGCGCGGACTGTCCGGCAGCAGCAACAGCCCGAACAGGAACGCGACGCCTGGCAGCGCGATCACGCCGAGCATCCAGCGCCAGCTGCCGGAATAGCTGAGCACCGTGTCGGACAGGAATGCGACGAAAATGCCGATCGTGATCATCAGCTGATACAGCGAGATCATGGCGCCGCGCACGTCCTCGGCGGCGACTTCGGCCAGATACAGCGGTGCAGTGAAGGCCGCGATGCCGATCGCGAGACCGAGCACGAGGCGCGCCACGATCAGTGTGTGCGGCGACCACGCCGCAGCGCACAGCAACGAACCGGCCACGAACAGCACGGCGCCGAGCAGCAGCGAACGTTTGCGGCCGAGTGCGGAAGACAGCCAGCCGGCAACCGCGGCGCCGAGCGCCGCGCCGAACATCATCGCACTCACGATCCATTCGATCGTCTGGTCGCTGATCTTGAATTCCGCCTGGACGAACTGCACCGCGCCGGAAATCACGCCGACGTCGAGTCCGAACATCAGGCCGGCGAGCGCGGCGAGCACGCAGGTAAGCAGCGCGGACGTGCGCGGCGCGGCGGACAACAGATCGGCGCTGGCGGTATTCATGCTACTCACTCCATAGGATGCGTCGCAGACGCGTCGCGCATTCAGAGCACGCGATTGGCCGCGATCACGCGCGCATACCAGTGGCCCGAATCCTTGACGATGCGCTGTTGCGCAGTCTTGAAATCGACATACACCAGGCCGAAGCGCTGCGTGTAACCTTCGCCCCACTCGAAGTTGTCGAGCAGGCTCCAGCAGTGATAGGCGCGCACCGGTGCGCCATCGCGGATCGCGCGTGCCAGTTCGGACAGGTGCTTGCGCAGCCACGCGATACGCTTTTCGTCGTGCACGTGCCCGTCGACATCGGGCACCGTGTTGTACGCGGCGCCGTTTTCGGTGATCTCGAGCGGAATGCTCTTGCCGACGTGTGCGGAAATGTCCCTGATGATTTCGTAAAACCCGGGCGGATCGATGTCCCAGCCGTTGTCGGTCTTCTCGTCGGGGCCGGCGGCCCATTGCGCATCCGTGTCGAGTCCGGGCACGCCGTTGCCTCGTGGCGCGTGGCGCACGATCCACGGCGAATAGTAGTTGAGCCCGACGAAGTCGAACGGCGCGCGCAGCAGCGCAGCGTCGCCATCGCGAAAGCCCAATAGTTCGTGCAGTCGCTCGGCCGGCAACACGCCGTCCGGATACGTGCCGCGCAAGGGCGGATCGATGAACCAGTGGTTGAGAAAGCGATACCAGCGTTGCGCCGCGGCCTTGTCGGCTTCCGAGTTCGTAGCCGCATGCATCGGCGCGACATCGATCACGCCGCCGACTTCGAGCTTGGCGTTGGCCGATTTGAGCGCGCGAAACACGAGCCCCTGCGCCAGATTCACCGTGTGCGTCGCGCGCAGGAACGCAGCAGGTTCCGTGCGTCCCGGTGCGTGCGTGCCTTGCCAGTAGCCGACGTGCGTGAACGTCTTCGGTTCGTTGAAGATCGCCCATTGCTTGATGCGATCGCCGAGCGCGTCGACCACGAGCTTGCTGTATTCGGCCATGCGTTCGGCGGTGTCGCGATTCGGCCAGCCGCCCGCATCTTCGAGCGGCTGCGGCAAGTCCCAGTGATACAGCGTCGGGAACGGACGGATGCCGGCTTCGAGCAGCGCGTCGGTCACGCGCTTGTAGTAGTCGAGTCCCTTTGCGTTTGGCGGGCCGCTGCCGCCGGGCTGCACGCGCGGCCAGGCGATCGAGAAGCGATACGTGCGCATTCCGAGCCGGCGCATGATCGCGATGTCGTCGCGATAGCGGTGGTAGCTGTCGCACGCCACGTCGCCGTTCGCGTTGCCTTTGATCTTGCCCGGCGTGTGCGCAAAACGATCCCAGATCGATTCGCCGCGGCCGTCGACGTTCCACGCCCCCTCGACCTGATATGCCGCGGTGGCCGAACCCCACAGGAAATCTTTCGGGAATTGCGCCAGGTCCGATGCCGCTTCGATGGCCAGTTGCGCGGCGCGCACGCCGCGCCCGCGCAGCAACAGGCCGGCGCCCGACAGCAGGGAAGCTTGGCGCAGAAACTCGCGACGCCGCATCATTCGTCTACTCCGTTGTCACGCTGGCACTGTGCGATCGGCGCGAAGAAGGAGTCGAGTCCGGCAAGGGGAGGAGAGATACCGGACTCGACCGGGCATATGCCCGCCCGCATCAAAAATCGATTCCAAAGTTGACGCCGAACGTGAGCGGCGGCAGGTATTGCGAGGTGTAGATGAACTGACCGCCGCCGAGCGCGGTGCGGCCCGCATTGGTGCGCACCTTGACGTCGGTGAAGTTGTTCACGTATGCGCCGGCCCACCACTTGCCTTGCGCCGGCACGTAGCGTGCGGACAGATCGCCGCGGAAATATGCTTTCTGCTTGTCGCCCTCGCCGAGGTTGAACGGCGACAGCCAGCTCGAGGTTTCGTAGTGGCCGGAAATGCGCGGCGCGATCGCGGCGCCGTTGGCCAGCGTGAAACGATGCTCGTAGATCAGCGTCGCGGAAAAACTCGGCGCGTGCGCCAGGTCATTGCCGCTGACGTCCAGACAGCTGCCGATGCCGGATGCCGCCGGGCATGGCGGCAGGCCGCCGTAGTCGTTGCTGCCCGCGTAACGCAGCGTGCCGAGTTTCTTCTGCGGAATCGCCGAGAGCACGAGATTGACGCGATCGGCGTCGCCCAGATTCGCCGCGACTTCGGTTTCGACGCCGGTCACCTTGGTCGTGCCTTGCACGTTGGAGAAACCCAGGCCGTGGCTGCCATCGGTGAACGTGATCGGCGCGGCGAGCTGGAAGTTCTTGAAGTCTTCGTAGTAGATCGCGCTGTTCCAGGTCAAACGATGATCAAGGAACGTGAGCTTGGCGCCGAGCTCGTAGTTGGTCAGCGTCTCGCCCTTGTACGGCGCGCCGCCGTCCTGTAGCCCGCCGGACTTGTAGCCGGTCGACACCGACGCGTATACAAATGCATTACTGGAAATATCCTTGTCCAGCCGCAGCAGCCAAGTCGGCTTACTCGCGCTGTACTTGCCGTCGTTGATGCCGCTCACGCCGGTGGCGAAACCGGTGTTCGGTCCGGGGATCGTTCCCGGCGTGATCGGTACCTGCGGCACGTTCGGGTTGTAGGCCCAGCCCCAGCCGCGGCCGCCTTCGTTTTTCTTTTCGTCGTGCGTGTAGCGCGCACCGCCGGTCAGGCGCAGCGTGTCGCTGATGTGCCAGGTCGCCTGGCCGAAGCCGGCGTAGGAATTGACCGTTTCCTTCGGCTGGATGAACGATCCCTGCCACGCGACGGTGCCCTGCGGCGTGCCGTTGAAGATCGGGATGTCGAAGCGGATCGAGTTGTCCTCGGCGGCGTAGTACAGGCCGAGAATCCAGTCGAGGGTGTTGTCGCCGGTGGACTTCAGGTCCAGCTCATGGCTGCTGCTGCGATATTTCGAATAGTTGGTGCGGTCGTCCTGGAAGGTCGCGCCGCTGGCGAAACTCGTCGGCACCAGCACGCCGCCGTCCTGATCGTAGTCGCTGGAGCCGTCGAACTTGCTGAAGCCGGCGATGTAGCTGAGCATCAGTCCATCGGACAGCGTGTAGTCCATGCGGCTGCGCAGCGCATACGCGTTTCGATCCAGGAACGGCGCGGTGTCGGCGAGCGTCGACCAGAAATCCTGTCCGGCGCGCGGATGCTGCATCAGGTTCGCATCTGGCGTGCCGCGGTCGCGGAAATATTCGAACGACAGGTTCCAGACGAACGCTTCGCTCGGCGTCCACAACGTGCTCACGCGCGCCGCGGACTGATCCTGTGCGTTGTATTTCTGACCCTTGGTCGTGTAGATGTTCGGATCGATCGCCTTGAACGTCGCGGCCGTGCCGCCCGAAGCGAGATAGGCGGCCTGCTGATCGGCGATCGATGGCAGTTGTCCGTCGGGTTTCTGAAAATCCACGTAGCCGTCGTGCTGCTCCTGCGCCACGGCGACGCGGAACGCGAACGTGTTGCTGAGCGGCACGTTGATCGCCGCGCGCGAACCGACGCGGCTGTAGTCGCCGAATTCGAGCTGGGCATAGCCGAACACGCTGCCGAGTTCGGGCTTGGCGGTCTGGAAATTCACCGCGCCGACGGTCGAATTGCGGCCCCACAACGTGCCTTGCGGTCCGCGCAGCACTTCCACCGATTCCAGATCGAGCAGCAATCCGGCCGCGGCTTCTGCGCGCGGCGTGTACACGCCGTCGACGAACAGCGCGACTTCGGGGTCCGCGTATTCGGTTTTCGCGCTGTCGTTGCCGATGCCGCGCAGCGTCAACGTCACGACGTCATGGTCGCCCTCGGTGGTTGCGGCGAAGCTCGGCACCAGCTTGGTGATGTCGGCCACGCCGTTGACGCGCTCTTTCGTCAGCATGTCCGTGTCGATCACGCTGATCGCGATCGGCGTCTTCTGCAGCGGTGTCTCGCGCTTGGTCGCGGTGACCTGGATCGTGTCGAGCGCCTGCGGGTTCTGCGCTGAACGGCTCGAATCGGACGGGCCGTCCGCTTCCGCGGCAACGGCGCTGGCGGCTGCAAGCACGGCAAGAATCGCGCTGGAAAGCGCGCTGTAGCGGTAATTCATTGTTGTCTCCCTCCGGTGACGGTGTCTCGATCGCCGTCTTTCTGAATGGCCGGCTGATCGACTACCACGTTAGGAGTACTGCAAATTGGAAGCGCTGTCAATAAAAAAATGAAAGCGCTGCCAATTCTGCATTATAATCGAGCGGCGTTCGGCAGTTTCGCGCCGCGGTTGCGCGGTTGCAGCGATATTCGACGGAGTACGGGTCATGGCCGCATTGCGCAGAATTCTCATCGTCGGCGGCGGTACCGCCGGCTGGCTCAGCGCCTGCTATCTGGCGCGCACGCTCAATGCGGCTTCGGCGCAAAGTATACAAATTACCCTGGTCGAGTCGGCAGACATCGGCATCCTCGGCGTCGGCGAGGGAACGTTTCCGTCGATCCGCGGCACGTTAGCGCTGATCGGCCTGGATGAAGCACGTTTCATCCGCGGCGCCACGGCGACGTTCAAGCAGGGCATCCGCTTCGTCGACTGGGTGCGCGCACCGGGCAGTACCGGCGCGAATCACTACTTTCATCCATTCAGCCTGCCGAGCCAGCAGGGCGACAGTCCGGAACTGCTGCCGTACTGGCTGCTCGGCGCCGCGCCCGACAGCGCGTTCGCCGACGCGGTCACCTTGCAGAAGGCCGTGGTCGACGCCGCGCGCGCGCCGAAGCGCCGCAGCGATCGCGAGTACCAGGGGCGCCTCAACTATGCTTATCACTTCGACGCGGTGAAGTTCGCGGGCGTGCTCGCCGAACACGGGCGTGCGCTCGGTGTCCGGCACTGCATTGCCACGGTGGACGGCACCGAACTCGACGAGCACGGCGCTATCGCGCGCGTGCGCTTGTGCGGTGGCGCCGTGCTCGAGGCCGACTTGTACGTCGACTGCACGGGTTTCCGCGCCGCGCTGATCGGAGCGGCGCTCGGATCGCGCTTCAAGAGCGCGAAGGACGTGCTGTTCGTCGATCGTGCCATGGCCATGCAGGTGCCGTACGCGACGCCCGATGCGCCGATTCCGTCGTGCACGATCTCGACCGCGCACGAAGCAGGCTGGACCTGGGACATCGGCCTGCACGCGCGACGCGGCATCGGCTATGTCTATTCCACGCGGCACTCCGACGATGCGCGCGCCGAACAAGTCCTGCGCGACTACATCGGGCCGGCGTCCGACGCGCTGACGCCGCGCGTGCTCAAGTTCGAGGCCGGTCACCGGCCGGTGCAGTGGCTGCGCAACTGTGTCGCGGTGGGACTATCCGCTGGCTTCGTCGAACCGCTGGAATCCACCGGCATCGGCCTGATCGAAATGGCCGCCTATCTGATCGCGCACCTGTTGCCGAATGATGGCGACATGACGCGTGTGTCGCGCCTGTTCAACGAGCTGATGAGCGCGCGTTTCGAACGCATTTTCGATTTCATCAAGCTGCACTACGCGTTGAGCAAGCGCCGCGACACGCCGTTCTGGGTCGACAACGTCGACCCCGCCAGCATTCCGGATTCGCTCAAGGATCGGCTCGCGATGTGGCGCTGCCGCCCGCCACATCGTCTGGATTTCGTCACCGACCTGGAAATGTTCTTGCCGGCGAGCTGGCAGTACATCCTGTACGGCATGGAATTCGAAACGAATCTGGAAGCCCTGCGCAGCGCGCATGCGCGCGGCGAGGCGGCGGCACGGGAATTCGCCATGATTCGCGCGCTCGGAGCACGCGCGATCGCGGACTTGCCGGATCACCGCGCGTTGGTCGAGGACGTTTGCGCACACGGTTTCGGCGCGCAGCCGGCAGCATCGACAACACGGCTTGTTGTAGGATGACAACGCTTTCAATCCACGCTTGCTTTAGGCTCGAGGAAGCCGCTGATGCCCGCAAGAATCGAAGACGTCGCGCGCAAGGCGGGCGTCTCCATGACCACCGTCTCGCGCGTGTTCAACAACGGACCAAACGTGCGCGAGCGCGTGCGCGAACGCGTCGAAGCGGCGGCCAAGGCGCTCAACTATCGGCCCAATCCTTCGGCACGCAGCCTGGCGGGAAACCGTTCGTACCTGATCTCGCTGGTCTACGACGATCCGGCCGCGGGTTCGAGCTACATCATGGAGATCATCGTCGGCATGCTGGCCGCGTGCGACCGCTCGCGCTACAGCGCGATGCTGCGCGCGCTCGACTACGCCAATCCGGGGCACATCGCCGCGGTCGAGGACGCGATTGCACAATATCGTCTCGACGGCTTGATCCTGGTGCCGCCATTTGCCGACGACATCGCGCTGCTCAAGCGTCTGGATGAACTCGGCGTGCGGTACGCCACGATTTCCGCCAAGGCGAACATCGGTCACGAACGTGTCGGCACGATCCTCGACGAACGCAAGGCCGCCGCGCAGATGATCGACCACGTGGTCGCGCTCGGACACCGGCGCATCGGTCACGTGGCCGGCCCGCTGCCGCACGGCGGTCGCGCCTGGCGCCTGGCCGGCTATCGCGACGGACTGCGGCGCGCCGGCATCGCCATCGATGAAAGCCTGATCGTCGACGGTGCGTTTTCGTTCGAGTCTGGGATAGCCGGAGCCAAGCGGTTGCTCGATCTGCCGGATCCGCCGACCGCGATCTTCGCCGCCAACGACGACAGCGCGTGCGGTGTGATGCACGAAGCGTTCGAACGCGGTCTGCGCATACCGGAAGATCTGTCCGTGTTCGGCTTCGACGACACGCCGACCGCGCATCAGGTGTGGCCGAGCCTGACCACCGTGCGCCAACCGTGCCGCGACATGGGGCGCATCGCCGCCGAGCAGCTGCTGGCGACGATCCGCGATCCGGGCGCCGGGCAACTCGTGCATGTGCCCTACGAGTTGAAATTGCGCCGCTCGACGGGACCGGCGCCGGCGTCCAGTGCCGCTGCAAGCAAGCGCAAGCAGCGGCGCGTGGCGCGCGGATGAAGGCGAACTGACACGGGCAACACGCGCTGCGCGCGGCTGCATTTCAACGCAGCGATCGATGTCGGCCGGCGTTCACCAAGACTCGACCGGTGCGCGGGACCCTGCGAACATGCCGCACGCGTTCGAGCCAACCAACACGGGAGAGATCATGTCGTCCTGTTCGTATTGCGGAGCACAGTTGACGGAAGGTTCCGAGCACTGCCCGGCGTGTAGCGCGAAAGTGATCTTCACGCATGTCCCCCATCCGCACATCGCGCAGCGCAAGCAGCGGCCACCGGTCAAGCGCCGGGACATGTTGCCACAGGACAGCGTCGTGCAGCGTTTCAACGCCTTGTTCGCCGTGAAGATCACCAGTGCCGTGGGCACGATGTGGTGCGCGTATCTGTTTGCCCTGCTCGCCTTCATCAGCCTGCCGGAGGCCGTGCGCGGCGGAACGGCGACGCTGATCGCCTGGATCGCACAGACGTTCCTGCAGCTCGTGCTGCTGTCGATCATCATCGTCGGCCAGAAGGTTGACGGTGCGGCCGCGGACAAGCGCGCGCTCGACACCTACAACGACGCCGAAGCGGTGCTGCACGAGGCGCTGCAGATCCAGCAGCATCTCGCTGCGCAGGACAAGGTGCTCAACGAATTGATCGGCGTGTTGCGCACTCGCCAGCCGGGCTGAGCGACCGCGCCGGGTTCCGAGCGGCCCGTACCCGGCGGTTTCTTCAGACGCCGCGGTCCAAGCCGGAACGGCTGAAACTCGCAGCCGTGATCAACTCGTCATCGGTGAGTGCGATGCGCACGCCGTGCGCAAGGGGATTGTGCCGGCCTGCGGTGATCGGCCGCGCTTTGCGCGCATGATGTGTGATTAGTCTGACGAAGCCGGCCAGACATGCCGCGGCGGTCGCGCTGAGGAGCAGGCTTTTCATCGGGAAGTTCCTTGCGAGAAGAAGCGGAGGCTGCGCGAGCCGAGAAGTGGGTGCGCGCTGCTCCGCGAGGCCAACGTCCGACGTGCTGCCGGAAGGAGGTGGATGCGTAGTGCGTTGGCAGACCACGTATCTTGCGCCTATCGACGTAAGCTGCGTGTGATTCGAGAGGATATATTTCTTCAAACGCAAAACACGGCTGCTGCGGCACCGCGGTTCCGAATCGACAGGCGACGCGTCGCGACGCCGTTCACGAGCCGCCGCGCTATTGCGCCAGCGCCCGTTCAAACTCCTTGACCTGCATTTCGGCCTTTTCCCTGGCAATACCGTAGCGCTCGCGCAGTCTTCCAACCAGATACTCGCGGTGGCCGTCCAGGTGTGCGATATCGTCGGTGGTGAGCCTGGGCCACTTCTGCTTGAGTTTGCCCGCCAGGCGAGCCCATCGGGCCTTGATGATGTCCATAAGCGATTCCGTGGCGCTGAATCAAACCGGGTTTGAAAACTATGACCGGCCAGTGGGTTCATTCCCGCGTGCGTGACTTGCGGCTTGCGTCGCGGGCAATCGGCATTGCCTGCGGCGACGAATCGTTCGGGAGACGGCACGACGCAGGGTACAAGTTGCACGGACGTGTGTCGGTGCGCCAGGACACATGCGTAGACGGCCGCCAGCGGCGACGTGGGTGCGCTGACGTACAGACACGCATGCCCGCGACGCGCATGATGCGGTCTCATCGCACGATTGCGCATGACCAGCAACGCGAAGCGGACGATCGGCTATGTCAGGAACTGCAATCCGCCGCACAGCGCTACTCGCGCTCGCTGCCTGCGCGGCGTTTTCCGCGCACGCGACAGCCGACGGCTCGCCCGATCTGGCTTGCTCGATGAAGTTTTCGCTGTCGGGATGGTCGGTGCTCAGCCGGCATTCCGAGGGTAGCGGTATCGTCACCTGCGAGAACGGCGGCTTGCTGCGCGTGCGCATTGCCGCAACGGGAGCCGGTCTGGCCAGCGGCAAAGCGCATATCGACGGCGCAACCGGAGTGTTCACCGACGTGCACAGCGTCAGGGAAATTTTCGGTGCCTACACCGAGGCGGCCGGATCCGAGCGCGGGCTGTCCGGTAACGCGCAGGTTCTGAGCAAAGGCGGCATTTTCCTCTCTCTCAGTGGCCGCGCGGCAGGTATCGACCTTGGCCTCGGCGTCGGCGAATTTGTTCTTACGCGCGGCGACTAGTCCGTTCCGCGCGCGCACTACTCTGCCCTGGCCTTCGCCCAGGCGCATGCCCGCCATGGACGGCCGACACCAGGAGATATTCCATGAAACGAAACACTTATCAGAAGACGCAACCGCCGCATCACCCTGCCCACACGAAGCGCGAGACCGTATTGACGGTGCCGGGCGATCGCGAACCGGATCGCGAGCAAAAAGAAAAGGCTGTCGCCGACGAGACGCCACAGGTGCCACTGGCTCCCCCGATCAATGGCAGTGTGCCGGTGAGCGAACGCTGAGCGTCGGCGTCGAGCGCGAGTCATCCTCGAGCGGCGGCCTTCGAAATGCAACGGACGGGCAGGCGCGAATTGATCATCCGGCGCGAAACAACGCCGGGCCTGGACGAAGAAGCCGGCGGTGCGGAGAACTTTTCGCGCGCGCCGGATGCACCGACGCCGCGCCGCCGCAACGATCGGATTGCCAGCGTTAGATCAGCCTGCGCGAATATTCGCCTGATGAAGGACCGCATAACACAGCTCGAAAACGAAAATCGCAGGCTCGAGCGCGAGCTCGCGGCGCTGTCGTTGAAGGAAGCCGCTGCCAGCCATGACGCTTGCCACGATGCGCTGACGGGGCTGCCGAACCGCACCTTGATGCTGGACCGGTTCGGGCAGGCGGTGACGCTTGCCGATCGGCAGCAAAAGGTCATGGCGATCCTGTTCGTCGATCTGGACGGCTTCAAGCGAATCAACGATCAGTTTGGGCATCTGATCGGCGATCGCATTCTGCAGATCGTGGCGGAGCGCATCCGCACGTCGATCCGCGCCAGCGATACCGTCTGCCGCTACGGCGGCGACGAGTTCGTGGTGATGTTGAGCGACTTGCAGGATGCGACGACCTGCGCCGCAATCGAGGACAAGATTCAGCGGCGCCTTTCTCGGGCCTATCATGCCGAAGCATGCGTCATTCGCCTGCATTGCAGCATCGGCACGGCCATCTACCCGCGCGATGGACTCGTCTGGGAAGTTCTGATGGCGCGTGCCGATGCGGCGATGTATCGCGCGAAGCCGAAGTGGCGCCGCGCTTAGGTTCCTCAGCGCGCGATCCGATGCGCAGCGATCAGAAGGGCGCTGCCTAACCCAGCACGTGCTGGTAAAGCTTCGTCGCCGCGGCATAGCAGCCGCACGCGCTGGCTTCCAGTCCGCGACGGCTGAGGATCGTGATGTCGCCGCGGAAATAGCGGATGTTCGCGCGTTGCTGCAGCGACGTTGCCGCCTTGGTGATGCCGGCGCGGCGTACGCCCAGCATGTAGGCGAGAAACTCATGCGTCGCGTGCACGCAATCCGAGCGCGATCGATCATGCGCCATCAACAGCCAACGTGCCAGACGCTCTTCCACCGTATGAAAACGCGTGCACGCCGCGGTTTGCGCCAGCTGATAAAGGTTCACATAGGCGTAGCGTCCGAGCCTGCGGCGCAGCGCCGGGCTGCGCTTGAGTTCGCGCTGGAACGGCGCAACGTCCATGCGCAACGCCGCACCGGTGCCCTGCACCACGTGATGCAACGACGACGCCGACACGCCCAGCAGCAGCGGTATGCCGACCATGCCTTCGTGCCCGACCAGCGCGACCTCCAGACCGGCACACGTATCCAGCGGCGTCACCATCGAGATGAAACTTCCGGTCGGGAAATAGACGTGGCGCAAGCGCGTGCCGGCTTCGTGCAGGATGTCGGTCGACGCGAGCTGGACCAGTTCACAGTTGGCAAGGATTCGCTGTCGGTCCTTGTTGGGGAGCGCTGCCAACAAGCGATTGTCCATGCCCTCGGCTTTCATTTGTCGATCCACCGCTGCAGCATGAAGATGGCGTGCGGGCCGCGCAGCCGGGGTGGATCCGTGCAGCCGGTGAATGTGCCGAAGCACTGCGCGATGCCATTCTGGCGCGTTGCGCCGCAAACGCGCGGGTCCGTGCGGCGCATCATGCGACACCGGCAATCACGTCGGGAAGCAGGCGGTCGAATTCCTCCTTGACCACGCCGTAGCACTCGCAACATTGCTTTTCCAGCAGCGGTCGATCCAGTACGGTGATGTGGCCGCGGCTGTATTTGATGATGCCGGCCGATTGCAGCTTGCCTGCGGCGTCCGTGACGCCTTCGCGGCGCACGCCGAGCATGTTCGCGATCAACTCCTGCGTCATCATCAGTTTGTTGGACGGCAACCGATCCAGACTCAACAGCAGCCAGCGGCACAGTTGCTGATCCACCGAGTGGTGGCGATTGCAGACCGCGGTTTGCGCCATCTGGGTGAGCAGCGCCTGGGTGTAGCGCAACAGCAGATATTGCAGCGCGGAGGCACGATGGAATTCCTCTTTCAACAACTGCCCCGGAAGACGGTACGCATGCCCCGCGCTTTGCACCAGGGCACGGCTCGGAGTCGTCTCGCCGCCCATGAACAACGCCACGCCGACCATACCCTCGTTGCCGACCACCGCGATTTCCGCGGAAGCTCCGTCTGCCATCACATACAGCAGCGAGACGATCGACGTGGTCGGAAAGTAGACGTGCCGAAGCTGGCTGCCGGATTCGTACAACACCTTGCCCAGCGGCATCGCGACCAGCTCCAGATGTGCCGACAGGCGCTCGAATTCCGCAGCAGGCAACGCGCGCAGGAGATGGTTTTGCGAAGGCTCGTGTGTTTCGCCGGTAGGCATGGATTTCGTGTCGCCCAATGCTGCCGTCGACGCGAGAATGGCCAGGGTCAGCCATTGCAGTATAGGCGGCCCCGGCAAGCGCGTCTGTACGCAGACGTACACAACGCGATGCGTCGACCACGCAGGAAAGCGCCGCGTTCGTTGCGTCGATTCGCAAGCCGCTATTTCCAGCCTTCATTCTCTGCGGCTTGCAATGCCTGCTCGCTCGCGGCGGTCTTGCTGGCGCTTGTACTTGCGCCCGTGGTATCAGCTGGCAGGTTCGCTGGCACGTCTTTCGTCGTTGCTTCGCGGCTCGCGCGGTCGCGTGCCTTGCGAAAATACCGCGCCACGCCGGACGGGCGCCGCACGGGCGCTGCCGGCGCTTGCGCCGGCAGCAAGCCCGTCGGCTGGGTTATCTCGCTGGGCGCGGGGGATGTCGCGACGTCGCTCGCGCTTGTCGTGGCGAGGTCTGTCGACGTGGCTGCGTCAATGCTCATGGAAACCTCCAACGTGCGAGTGGTGTCCGGAGCATGCGTCCAACGAAACCACTGCCGGTTCATTGCTTGATCAACTCGACGCGCCGATTTTTCGCACGACCCTCATCGCTGTCGTTGCTCGCCACCGGAGCCGATGCGCCCAGTCCTTGCGCGCTGAGCCGGCTCGCCGTAACCGCATATTTGCCGGTCAATGCGGTGACGATCGCGTCGGCGCGGCGCTGCGACAATTTCTGGTTGTAGTCGGCGCTGCCTTGGTTGTCCGTGTGTCCGGTGATCGTGAGTCTGAGTTCGGCATGATCGGTCAACAGTTGGGCGATCTGATCGAGTTGCGGCGCCGATTCGGGTTTGATGTCGGATTTGTCGAAATCGAAATAGATACCGTAAATCACCGCCTTGCCGGTGTTCATCAGGCTTTGGTCCAGGGCATTGGCGGCGACCGTGACCAGTCCCTTGTCCATCGGTTTGCTCTCGATGATCAGCACGTATACAGCCGGTTGCTGCGGGTCGGTCTTGTCCGCCGCCATCACGACCACGAATACATCGCCTTGCGCGCGCGCCAGTTTGGCGAGCAGATAGCGCGGCCGCTCCGTGTTGACGAAACCAAGCGAGGCCTCGGCCGTGTTGTCGAGCTTCAGGTGCATCGCGTCCAGCGCCTGCGCCACGAAATCATCGCCGCACTCCTTGTCCGCGCAGCTCCACACGGTGCTCATGCCGGACTTCTGCAGCGCTTCGGCATAGTTTGCAAAAACCTCCAGCGCGCTGCGCTCCGGCGGCGCGTAGTAGAACAGGCGCGTGCGCTTGCCGGTGACCGCGAGCGTCTTGGGTGCGGCGCTCCCACCGGCATCGGTGCGGATACCGATGCCGATGGGAAGCGCCGCCTCCTCGAACGCTTTTTGATCCGCACCGAGCAGGATCGCGCCGGGATAGCGCGCCAGCATCGGATGATCCTTGCAGCCATCGCAATCCTTCAGATCATCGGCAAAGCCCGGGAACGGCACGCAGGCGAGCAGCGTGAGCGCGACAAGTCGGATGGAAAGGTTCATTGGCATTCCTTCGGTTGAAGCCAGCGCGTCGCGCTGGCGATCAAAGAGCCGGATCTGAAGACGCGATCGCAGATTAGCGAGGTATCGAGTATTCGAATCCCGCAACACGATGTCGGGCTTGACGTGATCGAGACCAGCGGCCGCAGTTGACGGGGCCGATTCGACCCAACGTCAAAAGCGCGCTTGCGCGCGCCTTTGAATACGCGGGTCAATCCCAGCGCCCACGCTCGTGGTGCCAACGTTCGCCGCGTTGTTCCCAGCGGTCTTCCACCCAATGATGACCGTGGTGCTCACGAATGTGGCGGCCGCGCACCCATACGTGCCGGTGTCCGGTCCAGTTCCAGTAGCCCGGACTCCACACATAACCGGCACGCGGCGCGAGCACGATTTCTTCGCGCGGCGCGGGCGGCGCGATGTCGACGTCGAGGTAGACGCGCGCATTGCCAACCGTCGGCGCAGTAGCGGCGGCGACAGCCAGACACAGACTCAGGATTGCGATTTTGGTGGACATGGAAATTTCCTTGGTTTGAAAGGCAGGGATGCATCTCACGATGCCGCATGTGCACGAACACTGCGCTTTCGCTGGTTGCTATCGCAGGTGTAGACAAACTCGGAGGGCGTACAAACTGGCTAGTTCGAAAGGAAGCGTCGCGCCCAGGGGAACCAGGTCGACGCTTCCGCAGTTTGCCAACTGCCCCGAATGCCGTCCTTGGCTGATTACATTCCTCGAATCGCGGCGCTCACGCGCGGCCTCTTTCGTTTTGCTATGTGGTCGCGGGTTGAAACCCGCATTGCATTGATACCACACGCGGCCGCCGTGTTCCGTACGTTGGCGAACACAACGGTCAGGATTGCGGATCCTGGTGCCGCGCATCGGTATTGTCTTTTGCGCCGTCCTTGTCATGCTCATGCGCCGCCTTGGCCGGGCCGTCGCTTTTTGGCGCACGCGCTGCGGGCGCGGTGTGTTCCGCTACCACGCGCGGCTGCGCTGCTTGCACGGGTTGCGGCCTTTGCACCGGCTGCACGGGTTGCGGCCGTTGCATGGGTTGCACTCGCTGCTCGGGTTGCGCCTGCGCAACCGGCTTGGCCGCCACCGGCCCGCTGTGTCCCGAATCGATGCGACCGGAAGACGCGTGCTCGTCGGCGCGCGGCGAGTGGCGATCGGGCCTCAGCGCAGGCTGCGGTTGTGCGACGGCGTTCGTCGCGCCGTTGCGATAGGTGGGCTCGTCCATGCGCACCGGCGCGTGCCTGGATTGGTCGCCGGCACGAACGTCCGTGCGCGTGTCGCCATGCGTGTAGTTGTGCGAGTCCTCACGCCGGTCGCCATGCGCGTGCATGTCCACCGGGTGCTGCGGCCTGACGTGGCTCCAATGTTGGCGCTTGCCGTACCACGAACGATTGCGATAGTGCTCGCCCCAATATGTTCCAAACTCGAAGCTCACGATCGGGATTCCGATGCGCACGCCGTAGTCGCGCAGCAGCACGCGCCGGCCCTCGTAGTCTTCACGCAGATAGTCGCCTGCGATCCAGCCGCGATCGTCGCCGTTGCTGATGTCGCACCACGCCCACTCGTCAACACATCCTTCGATGGCGACCGGTGTGCCCTCGTGCAAGCGGGCGACGCGCGGATAGCTGCTATCCGGCCCGGCACGCAGATAGACGTTGGCGGTCACGTATCCTTCCGCTGCGAACGCCGATGCCGTCGCTAGCAACGACAGTGCGAATGGTGCGATGCGCGTAATGATGTTCATCGTGTTACCTCTGATAAAACCGACCTCAGAGGTATACGACATCGGCGCCAAAATCACTGTACGCTAGCGCCCTTATGTGCGGCGATCCCAGACTGCAGCTAACCGGCATTCATGTATCGGGCACTCGCCACTTGCCGCGCGCTGCGCGCTCGCGCGCCGATCGTTTGCTCGATACGCGGCAAGCCGCTCGCGCAGGAACACGGCCGCCTCGATGTCGCGGCCGTCCGCAAACCGGATCCGGTATTTTTGTCCTGATGTCGAGGATCCTGTCGCGCAATAGAGGATGAAGTCCTCCGCGCTGGCGACTCTGCTCCCGGCCGAACGCCGTTTCAAGCGCAGATGATCGGCGGCCTGCAGCGCATCGTATTCGGTGCCGTTGCGGATGAAGCGCGCGTCGTGCAGGGTTGCGATCGAATCGATCAGGTATTCGATCTCGCGTTGTTGCACCGCGTCCGAGCCCGCGGCCTGGACCATGAGCATCACCCACAGCAGCAACGCGCCTGCGGCTTGGCGCAGCGGCCGCACTACAACAGACCCTCGATCGGCAGCAGTCCAGTCATGAGCATTTCCAGACGACGCCTTGACGACACCCCCGGCTCGCTTTGCTCGGACTTCGCGATGCCGTGCTCGCTCCACAGCCATGACATCTTCGCGGCATCCACTTTGGCATCCATCGGATTGCCCAATACCACGTGGAAGGCATTTTCTGGCAACGTCGCGGTACGGAAAAAATCCATCACCGCTTCGGCCAGCGGCGCCGAATCAATGATCACGCCCATTTCGGTATTGAGCAGTTTGGAACGTTGATCCATGTTCAGCGAGCCGATGAACACGTGCGCGCGATCCACGACGATTGCCTTGGCGTGCAAGCTGACGCCCGTCGAGGCACCGCGCGCCGTCACCGGCTGCGATGCACCTGGCGCCGGGCGCAGCTCATAGAGCTCCACGCCTGCCTCGAGCAGTCGCCGGCGGTAGTGGGAATAGGCGGCTTGCGCGGCCGTCTCGTCCGTCGAGGCGAGCGAGTTGGTGACGACCTGCGTGTGCACGCCGCGCTGCGCCAGCGTGGCGAGAAATTGCGCGCCGCTGTCGCCGGGAACGAAGTACGGCGACATGATGGCCACGTCGCGTTGCGCCGCCTCGATCATGGTCTTCAATTGCGGGCCGATGCGCAGCGCGGGAATGTCTTCGCGCGAATTGATTTTCTCCGGCTGGTCCGCAACGACGACTGCTGGTCCCCAGAACCACGCTCCACGACGGTCCGCGGTGGCGCCATCGGGAAAGTCTTCCAGGCTCGCCTGCGCGTAGTCCGATTGAGCAAACGCGCGCGCATCGCGCGCCAGGGCGACGCGCAGTTGTGCAAGGTCGGCTTGCGTATCGCGCGTGTTGCGGAATGCGGTGACCGGATAGGCGGCGTCGCAATTCCAGTAGTCGTCGAAGATGCGCGAGGCATCGTTCACGACCGGCCCGATTGCGACCAGGTCGAGATCGCGGAAGTTCGTTTCGCTGGCGGCGTCGAAGTAGCCGTCGCCGATGTTGCGTCCGCCGATGATCGCCGCCGTGTTGTCGACGATGAACGACTTGTTGTGCATGCGGCGGTTCAGGCGCCGGCCGTCGAGCAGAAACTGGCCGATCTTCGCGGCAGTGGAAGGGTTGCGCGTACTGAACGGATTGAACAGGCGCACCTCGATGTTGTCGTGCGCGTCGAGCGCATCCAGCAGGCGATCTTCATTCGACACGTTGATGTCGTCGAGCAGCACGCGCACGCGCACGCCGCGATCGGCCGCGGCCAGCAGGCGTTGCGCCAACAATCGGCCCGTCGCATCGTTCTGGAAGATGTAGTACTGCAGATCGATCGCGCGCTGTGCGCGATCAGCCAGGGCAACGCGGCTCATCAGCGCGTTCGTGCTGCGCGTCAGCAGGCGGAAGCCGGACTGTCCTGCGTGACGCGCGAGCTCGGCGGCGACGTAGCGCGAAGAAGCCGAATCCGTCACCGCCGGCAGCGCGGCGGATGGCTGCTTGACGAAATTCTGGTGCAGCGACGAGCAGGCCGCGCTCGCCACGGCGAACGCAACCAGCCCGAGCAGACGCATCGGGATCTTCGAATGCAGCGCGCGCATGCGGATCCGGTCATTGTTCAACCGCGCGCTCCCGCGGGGCAGGCGCGGCATGACCGTTGCGCACGTGCGCTCATATCCGGCCCATCACGACCAGCACGAGCAGGATGATCAATACGACTCCCAGCCCGCCGCTGGGACCGTAACCCCAGCTTCTGCTGTGACGCCAAGTGGGGATGGCACCGACGAGCGCCAGTACCAGGACGATCAGCAGGATTGTGCCCAGTGACATGTTGTTTCTCCTTGCAGTGTATTTCGGGTCGCCCGATGCGTGCGCGTCGGGTGGAAGCAGATCGTCTGCGTGCCGCTTGCGGACTACAGGTGGAGGTTGCCCGCACCCAGCAGTCCGATGAGGCCGATGACGATCAAGTAGATCGCGACGATGTAATTCAGCAGACGCGGCACCATCAGGATCAGGATGCCGGCGATCAATGAAACCAGTGGGCCGATGCTCAGTGTCAGGTTCATGGAACGTTCCTCGTGGTCAGAACGACTTGCCTGCAACGCAGGGTAGTCGATTGCAAGGCACAGTTCGGTACGCTGGCGGACATAGCGACGGCCTTGTTCAGCGGCCCAGCAGTTTCGCCAGCGTGTTCCACGTCGGCACGCGCTCGGCGAGGATCCTCACGCAAGTCAACAGCGGCATTGCGAGCAGCAGTCCGGCCACGCCCCACAGCCAGCCGAACAACATCAGGGCAAGAAACACCATGACCGGATCCAGCGCCAGGCGGCGGCCCACGATCAACGGCGTGACCAGCTGTCCCTCGATCAGATGCAGCAGCAGAAACGCGCCCGGCACGCTCAATGCGGCCAACGGCGTGTCGAAGCGCGCGAAGCCGACGACTACCAGCACCAGCGCCGCCAGCATCGGCCCAATGAACGGCGCGAAATTCAGGATCGCGACAACGGCGCCCCACAGCAGCGGATCGCCCACACCCATACACCACAACGCGCCCGCCGTAAGCAGGCCGAATACGGTGTTGATTGCCGCAATCGTGGCCATGTAAGTCGACAGCTCGCGCTGCGCGCTGCGGGTCGCGATCACGATGTCCTTCTTGATGCGCAGCTCCGGCGCCAGCTCGACGAACTTGCGCAACAGCGCGTCGCCATGCAGCAGGAAGATCAAGGTCAGCAGCAAGGTCGCGATCATGCTCGCCAGTGCGGCGGGCGTCGCGCTGAGCATCTGCGCGATACGGCTCGGACTGGTGTCCACCACGCGCGGCGAATTGCTGTCGCCGTCGACATTGGTGATCTTGGCCAGCTGTTCGCCGGCATGCGTGGCCGCCAGCAACGGGCGACGCAGCTCGCTCAACGCAAGTTCGATGCGCTCGAGCGACTTGGGCACCTGCACCATCCAGGCGCGCGCGGGCGCGACCAGGCTCGCGAGCAGCGAACCGGAGATCGCGATCGCACACAGCAGCACCAATGCCGCCGCCAGCGCGCGCGGTACGCGCCAGCCGCACAACACACGCACGGCAGGCGCCAGCATCAAGCTGAGCAGCAAGGCCAGCAATAGCGGCACGATCAGTACCGCAGCCGCCGAACAGGCATACAACCCGAGCAGCACCAGGATTCCGGCCAGCAGACGATTGCGCGTCGGGTGATCGGCGATCAGGCCGATGTCGCCGGGCTCCGTGGTATCCGGCATGCTCAAGGCGCTGCCGCTCCTGCGACATGTGCCGGCGCGGACCCCGGCGGCTGTTTAGGCGCTGCAAGTATAGTTGTCCACAAAGCCGCAACGAGCGGTGGACCGAGCGGCGAGCGCGCCAGCCATGCGCCGCCGCCGAACACCGCCGCTCCGGTGCGCGACCACCATTTGCGCGGCAGCGCGGCCAGTACAAAACCACCGAGCAGTCCGCCGCCGATCAGGACCGGCAGCGCAGGCTCACCGAACCATTTGCGCCAGCGCTGCCAGCGCGGCGCAAGTTGCTGTTCGGCGTGATCCAGGGCCGTGCGTGCGCGCCGTATCCTGCTGCGGGCTGAATCATTCATGTCATCTTCTCCATTGCCCGGCCCAGCGCGGCACGGCTGTGCGGCAGCGTGAGATCGCGCATCCAGCGCCGCAACTGAAACAACAGCAACGCGAGTGCCAGCAGCTGCACGCCGAAAGTCAACAGCAACGCCAGCACCAGACTGTCCGTGTACGTTTGCGCGACGGCCACAAACAATGCGTTGAGTCCGAACCACGCGCCCAAAGCAGCTACCGGCACGACCAGCACGCCGATCAGCAGCCAGCCGATGCTCGCGCGTGCCAGCGCGAGTTCGGACTCGAGCAGCGTCGACCAGGCGCGCAGCAGATCCGGCACGCCGCCGGCGCGTGCCGCGCACGCGTCCGGCGCGGCACCGGTGTCGTTCGCCGCACCTGTTTCGTTCACGGGGCTATGCACGGCTATCGCTCGCTTCAGCGGCGCAGTACGCGCGCGGCGATCACGCCGGCCAGAAATGCCACTCCGAATACTGCCAGCGGTCGCAGGCGCGCCTGCTTGACGGCTTCGTCGCTCAGCGCCTTGGAACTTTCCAGCATGCGCCGGCCCAGGTCGCGCAACGTTTCCAGCAACTCGTCGCGCTGTTCGGCGAGCGCATCCACGCCATTGCCGATGCCTGCTGCCGCTGCTTCCACGCCGCTTTCGATGCGATCAGCACTCTTGTGAACCTGTGCCTTGATTTCCTTGGTGCTCATGTTGATTCCTCGATTTGGGGACGCGGCGAACCGCGCACCGTCTGGTGCGAATGGGATGAATCGCTTCAGCCAGCCTTGAGGCCTGCGGCTTCGACCTTCTTCACGCCGCGGATGTCCTGTGCGACGCGCACTGCCAGCTCGCGCTCTGCCGTGCTGTCCACCGTGCCGCTGAGCGAGACGACGCCGTCGAGTGTCGTTACCGCAATGTCGACGCTGTCGACTCCGCGCGTGAACAGCAGCGAGTATTTCACCTTCGACGTGATCCACGTGTCGGACATCGCGTGCTCGCCGGGCTCGTCGTGGGACTTCATGCCATCATGTGTTTCCGCTTTCGCGCCGAGTGCGATCTCGTTGTCCAGCGCGACGACGCCATGAGTGAATTTTGCGATGCGTCCGGCCTGGTCCTTTTCGCCGCTGCTGTGCGCGAAGCCGGTCAACGTGACCTTGCCGTTGTTGGTGTCGACGTGAATGTCGAGTCCATCGGTGGTCGAATTCCACAACAGCTTCGACTTGATCGTCGCGCTGATCGTTGCGTCCTCCACCTTCTCGCCGAAACCGCGTTCGGATACCTGCACCGGGCGCACATAGCCGGGCTCGATGATGATGTGATTGTCGACAAACTTGATGCCGTCCACGTCAGCGGCGATGCGTTCGGCGAGATCCTTGTCGATGCGGTTCTCGACCTTGCCGTTGAGTACCGCCTTGTTGCCGTCGACGATCACGGTGAGGTCGAACGCGTGCAGGTGCGGGTTCATGCTGAAGCTGGTGAGTATCTGGGTCTCGCGGCGCGCGTCGGCGACTTGCTCATTCATCGTGTCGCGCGGCTTGAGCTCCGAAGCAAAGCTGGTGGCAATGCCGCCGCACGACAGTGCGATGCTGCTGGCGAGAGCTAGTTTGAGCGTGATTCGGTTCATGAAAATCTCCAAAAGGACTGGCTGGGAATCGGGCGGCAGCGGAAGGGCGCATGTGCGCCGCGCTGCCGTAGTAGTCGAGTGGGGTCTGCGCGCCCGGCTTGCGTCGGCGTGCTTGTGGCCAGAGAGCCGCGTGATTACGGCGAGCTCCGGTTGACGGAGCCGAAAAGATGGTGCGCGCGGGCGGCGATCGAAAAGTGTTTCGGCGCTGCGATGTGGCGGGTATGCGATCGCCGGTGCGCGTGATTGATACGCAGCTTACGCGTGCTGCCTTCTAAAGTCGGTACGCCAACGCACTTAGTGTTCGATCGGCGGCGCGCGAGCCGATCCGATCGGAGTGTCCGACGCCAATGCGGGATGCGATCGCTGCAGTGGTCGCCGCGCGCTTGCAGTCGCCCACGAGCGCGCACCGCAGGAATCAGTAGGCCGGCCGGGTTTCACTCCAGCCGGCCCTATCGTTCCTCAAGCTCTGCGCACGAGACTCGTCGTGCCAGGCAGAACTACTTGGCGCGCGTCAACGTGAATTCGCCGACGTCGATGCCCAGATCGATTCCTTCGCCCGCGCCCGCCAGGGCAAGCGATACCGTGCCCTTCGTGAGCAACTGCGCCGTGCCGGATTTCACCGCGCCGGCGTGCGCCTCGGCTTGCGCATAGGAGCCCAGCACTTCGGACATTTCATGCACGTCCGAAAAACGTCCGGTGCCGTTGTCGACATGCGATTTGCCGACCGTCAGGCCGGCGCCCTTGGCGACGATGCGCACGTGGATCGACTTGCCGTTCTCGCATTGGACGACGCCGGTGCCCTCCGAATGCTTGTAGATCACCGACCAGGTGGAAAGCGAGAACTTGAGTTTGCAATCGAGTTCCGCTGAATGCTCTGCCAGAACCAGGCTGGGGCAAAGGCCGATCAGACCGAATGCGACGAGGCTTGCGATGGTGAACTTGCGTGACATGTATTTCTCCAGATGTGGGGGTGCTGTTCGTGCGCAGTATTCGCATCAAGCAGCGGCGCGTGGTGGTGGTACCTGCAAGCGGTCAGACCGCATTGCCGAAATCGAATCGATGCCGAGCCGCGTCGTCGCCCATCCGATCGCGCAACGGCGCGACACGCTCTTCATGGACGAGTGGATCGCGCTTCGCGCACAGCGCAGCCGTGCGCCCCTTGTGCAACGTGTGCTTCTTGAATGACGCGACCAGGCCGACGATGCGCCGCGAGGCAAGTGAATTCATGCGCGTGCTTCCTGTCTGACGTTTCCGTTGCGGAAACTGCGCTGGCCTACAAGCCGGGGCCCCGCGTGGGAACGGAGCGCGATACTCAATGGCGTTAGGGAACGTACCGCTGGACTGAGAAGCTGAGCGCAAGCTTGGCGCTGGGCATGATGTGTATCATACGCCGACTGGTGTTACGCGCGAGTGATTCGCTGAAAATATAATTGTATAAATTGCGGTTTCGCGCGGGCGCATGTGCTGCGCCGTACAGACGACGTTCATCGTCGAGGCCCACAATGCGCGTGCACAGCGGATATCCGGCACGCATCGTCGCCGCGGCCTCGATCTCGATAGGGCCGCTTCGATCCGCATGGAAGTCTGCGCTGCCCACAGCTAGCGCTTCTCGCCGCAAGTTACCTGAAACGATTCGACAGCATCCCGCGTGTTCGAACCCGCTCGATCCGCCAGCGGGTGTGAGAAGTACCCTTAGCGGCTACTACAGCTCACTGTCCCGTTCAGCCGTCCGCCGCTCAATGACACAAGGAAAGATCCATGAGAACCCAACTCTACTGCCTTACCGCCCTGATGCTCGCATTCGGCTGCACGACCGCCACCATCGCGGCGGAAAATGCCGAGACGACCGTCACCACCACCACGAAGACGACCAATCACCACTACGTCTACTATGGCGATCACCAGATCTATTTTGCGCCCGAGACCAAGACCTACTACTGGCAGACAAGCAGCACTTCGCCCTGGCAATCAGGTGCCGCGCTGCCGGTCGACAGTCAGGTTTTCGTCAGGTCCGGCGGCGTTGAGCTCGATCTGGACACGGAGCGTCCGTACGAGCGCCACGAGTGGGTGGTCGGTCACTACAAGCACCTGCATGACAGCGACGACAAGCAAGATCGCGAGCGTCATTAATCTTAAAGCTCGCTTGATTGGCCTTGCGTGTTGAGGCTCGTTGAACTAGGCGTTCGCCTGACTTTGCGTCCGGCGAACGCTGTTCGCATGTCCGGCCCCGGACCAGCGCGCAGTGCCAATACCCTGGCGGCATGCCGACAACCGCGGCCGTCGTTGTCAGACAGTGGTCAGCCTTCCAAACGGACGCAGACGGCTGAGCGGTATTGCCGACGGCGACCGGATTCCACCGCACCGGCAGCGACGAGCAACGCTTCACCCGATTGCCGCGTCGCCCGATGCTCACTCGAAACCAAGACTCCAGGATCCGCGCTACTTCTGCTGCGCCGGCTTGCGCATCGCCACGAAGCCCAGCATCCCCACAAGCAGCGCCAGCAGGCCGATCGCCCATTCGGACAACGCCGGCGTCACCGCAACTTGTGCGGACGCCACCGACACCGTGACGCTTTCGTTGGCGTCGTTGCAGGCGGTTGCCGATGCCGCATTGGCGTTATCGCCGCTGTAAGTCGCGATCCATCGATACACGCCGACCAGTACCGGCGTGAACGAGCCGGAAACATAGCTGCCGTTGCCCGCGACGGGTTGCGTCGAAGTGAAGATCGCCGCCGCCGTGCACGTGGCGTCATTGGGTCCGAACAGCCGAAACGTGATCGTGCCGGTCGGGTTGAGTCCGCCGCTCAGCAACGCGGTGTCGTGGATCGCGCCGCCCAGTTGAACCGGCGCGGAGGCTTGCGTGGTGAGCGTTGTCGGCGTCGGCCCGCCGGCAAGCGCGCATGCGCTCACGCTGTTGCTGTCGAGCGAAACCATACCCGTTTGCGCCAGCACGCGGCCCGACAGGTTCGCACCGGTCTGCAGCGTGATGCTGGTCAGGGCCAGGATGTTTCCCACGAATGTCGTGGTCGTACCCAGCGTCGCGGAACTGCCTACCTGCCAGAACACGTTGCAGTTTTGGCCGCCATTGATGACCGTGACCGTCGAGCCCGATCCGGTAATGAGCGTGCTGACGATCTTGAAAACCCACACGGCGTTCGGGTTGCCCTGCGCGTCGAGCATCAGCAATCCGGTATTCGACGCCGACGACGCGAAACAATACACACCTGGAGTGAGCGTCATTCCGGCGAGATCGGTGGGTACGCCAAACGAGGTATTGCACGCCTCGCCGGCAAGAACACCATAGGCGGTCGTGTTGTCGCTTTGCGCGTTTCCGGCGACCGAGTCGCCCGCATGGATGCTGCCGATCACGATTCCGGGTGGAAAGCCGACTACTGCTGCGGCCGGCGATACGCCCAGATCTCCGGTCACGACCGTCGGCCCGGTATTGGACACGTTCGGCGTAGCGCCCAGCACCGCGAAGCTCTGCGCCGTACCCAAGGATGGCGCCACTGCGGCTCGCGCGGGATTGAAAACCAACAAGATTCCGGCCAAGGCCAGGATCGCCGAGGCGCGACGAGGTATACGCCAAAAACGAAAATGTGTTGCCGCAATCAGAGCTGCGTGGCTCTGGAAGAGGCTGGTCGATCTGGTTTGGGCTCGCATGAAATTTTCCCCTTCGTGGCAAGCCGAGCCACCCAGCCTGGCTTGTAGTACCCCAACGATGGATTGTCGCTCCGCTGTCGCGGGTTTCTCTGTGCGGTAGCGCACCAAGCGCACGCGGCGGCGCAACGCTCCGTCCGGCGGCGCTCGATTTCATGCAATTGATACCGCCGCCTCTCGCGCAACTGCGGGCGGTGTTTCACGCGCGAGCGACACGCCCACGTTCAGCACGGCGACTGCTGCGGGTTCGTTGACAGGTTCGCTCGTACGGCTATGAGAGTAGAGTGGCTGCACACACCTGTTCCATGTTTCGCAGCTGTCCTTCCATCGAGCGGAAACAAAATGTCGGCAGGGCTTCATATCCTAGCGAGCGCGCAATGCGCGAATTGATGACTGGCGCGTGCAACGCCACGGCATTCGCGAAGGAATTGGCGCGGTCGCGGAGGCGGTCGGCAGATCTGCCGCGCGCCGAACTGAAGTTTCGCCCCGCGAAGCTCATTCGTGCGCGCGCACGCCGGGCGCGATCGAGTTCAGCGTAATGAGCGCCATCCTGGTCGTCGACGACCGCTCGATCAACCGGACATTTCTTGCGGCGCTGCTCGGTTATGCCGGCCACACCGTGGTCGAGGCGGTTGATGGCAGCGAAGCATTGAGTTTGGCGCGCCGCAGTCGACCCGATCTGATCATCACTGATTTGAAGATGCCGGTGATGGACGGGCTGGAACTGGGCCGGCTCTTGCGTGCCGACTCGGCCACGGCAGACATCCCGGTGATCTTCTACACCGCAGCCTATCGGGAAATCGAAGCACGCGAGATGATGCGGTCATGCGGCGTGGATCGGATTCTTCCCAAACCCTCCGAACCGCAGGCGATTCTCGATGCGGTGGCGAGAGTACTCGGCGCGCAATCACCCGCCGCTGCAACTGCAGATGAGCGCGAGCGCAAGCTTGTGGCGCCCGAAGCGCAAGAACAGCACGTACGCCGAAGACTTGCCGACGACGATACCGGCATCGAAGAACGTTTCAACCTGTTGCGTCGTGTCGATGCAAGCGGACAGCCCGCGACCGGATTCCATGCCCTGAGCCTGCGCGTGGCCGCGCTGCTCGAGTTGGGGTTGACCCTCGGCGCGGAACGCAACCCGCAGGCGATGCTGGATAGGTTTTGTCTTGCCGCGCAGGACATCATCGGCGTGTCTCACGCGGGCGTGATCGTGGTCGACGCTGAACGCGACGCGCCGTTGCAATGGTCGGCGTCCGGAGTGGATGACGCTGCGCGCGCCGACCTGAACTCGATCGACCTGGTGCACGGCTTCTTGGCCGAGGTCATGCAAGGCCAGAAGCCGGTATGCCTGCCGCTGCTCGGTGGCGACGCGACGCGCGCGGGGTTGCCGAAGTCGCATCCGTCGATCGGATCCCTGCTGGCTGCGCCGATACGTTCGCCATCAGGAAGAGTCCGTGGTGTACTTTTTTTTGCCGACAAGATCAGCGGCACGGCGTTCGACGACGACGACCTGCAGTTTGCCGCCACGCTCGCGACACAGCTCGCACTGTCGTACGGCAACCTCAAACTGTTTGAAGACATGCGACGCCACGCCGATGAACTGCGCATCGAGATCGTCGAGCGCAAGCAGGCGCAAGAAGCGTTGCGCGAGAGCAACGAGAAATTCAATCAGCTGGCAGACCACATCAGCGATGCGTTCTGGATTCGCTCGGCGGACATGCGCGATATCGAATACGTCAGTCAGGCCTTCGAGCGGATCTGGGGACGCTCGATAAGCGCCGCATACGCCAACCCGCACGAATGGGTCGAATACATTCTGCGCGATGACCGCGTGCGTGTTGCCGAGGCGTTCGCGAGATTTGTCGCGGACACGCCGCGCCTGGACATCGAATATCGCATCGTGCGCCCGGACGGCGCGATTCGCTGGGTGCGCGTTCGAGGCTTTCATATCCGCGATGCGCAGGGAAAAGTTCTTCGACTCGCCGGAATCGTCACCGACATCACCGAGCGCAGGGAGCAGCGCGACAAGATCGTGCGCCTGAGCCGCATCCACTCAGTCATCAGCGGCATCAGCTCGGCGTCGCTGCGTTTGCGCGATCGCGACGAACTGTTGCGCGAGGCCTGCCGCGTGGCAACGACCGAAGGCGTGTTTCCCATCGCCTGGATAAGCGCGATCGATCCGCAGACCGGCCAGTCCGAAATCGTCGCCTGGCACGGCGAAGACCCGCACGGCGTCGATGTGATCATGAAACTCAATGCGCGGCAAACGTGGCGCGCGCAGGACCGGCCGTCCTACCGCGCCGCACACAGCGCGCGTCCGGTAGTGATCAACGATCTTTCCACGGATCCGACGATGGCGGCGATCCGTCCGGAACTGATGCAGTGCGGATACCGTGCCTGCGCCGCGTTTCCGCTGTGCCACGAGACCAGCGTCGTCGCCGTGCTGGTGCTGCTCGCCAGCGAGCTGGATTTTTTCGACGCCGAAGAGGTCAAACTGCTCGAATGGTTGACGGCAGACCTGTCGTTTGCGCTCGGCAACATCCAGAAGTCGCGACGCCTGGAATATCTGGCCTTGTACGACGCATTGACCGGATTGCCGAACGCCCGGCTGTTCAGCGATCGTCTGGAGCATCTCGTGCACGCGGCGCGACAGGACGATTGTCCGCTATGCGTGGTGGTCATCGATCTGGAGCGTTTCACGCGCATCAACGACGCGCGCGGACGCCATGTCGGGGACGCATTGCTGCAACAAGTCGGCAAGCGCCTCGAGCAATTTCTCGTCGAGCCATACGCACTCGGGCGAATCAGCGCCGACACGTTCGCGGCCGCCAGCGCGCGCGATGGGGAGCACATCGCCACCAAGCTGTACGAGCGCATGCTCGAAGCGCTCGATCAGCCGTTTCAAATCGACGGTTGCGATGTAGGCATCTCCATGCAAGCCGGCATCGCGCTGTTTCCCGCCGACGGTGCTGACGGCAGGGAAGTGTTCAGGAATGCCGAGGCGGCGCTCAAGCTCGCCAAGTCGTCGGGCGAACGCCATGCCTATCATTCGAGCGAAATGAATGCGCGCATCGCGCAGCAGCTGGCGCTCGCCGATCAGCTGCGCGCAGCGGTCGACGCGCAGCAGTTCGTCCTGCACTACCAATGGCGTGTGGACATGATCAGCGGTGAGCGGGTCGGTGCCGAGGCGTTGATCCGCTGGCAGCATCCGCAACTCGGCCTGCTCGCGCCGGCGGGTTTCATCGCACTGGCCGAGGAAACCGGCTTGATCGTTGCGATCGGCGCATGGGTGATCGATACGGTGTGTGCGCAGCAGGCGGCGTGGATCGCGGCGAAGCTTCCGGCCGTACCCATCGCGGTGAACGTTTCATCGGTTCAGTTCGAGAAGAGCGATTTCCTGCAGACGGTGCGGCACGCGCTGGCCACGCATCATGTCGACGCGAAACTGCTCGACCTGGAATTGACCGAGAGCGTCGTGATGAGCGACTCGGTGGCCGCGGCGGCGACGTTGAAGGCATTGCGCAAGCTCGGCATCGGCCTGGCACTCGACGATTTCGGTACCGGCTATTCGTCGCTGGCGCACTTGAAACGTTTTCCCTTCAATTCGGTCAAGATCGATCGCAGCTTCGTTACCGACATCACGCGCAATGCCGAGGATGCGGCTATCGCCACCGCGATCATTGCCATGGCCCACAGCCTGAATTTGAAAGTGGTTGCCGAAGGTGTCGAGACACTCGGTCAGTTCAACTACCTGCGCGCGCAAGCCTGCGACGAGATGCAGGGCTTTTTCTACAATCCTGCCGTTGCGACCGACCAATTCGAAGCCGACCTGCGCAGCGGCCAGCACATGAAGCTGCCCGAAACTTCCCCGCTCGACCAACGCACCTTGCTGTTGGTGGACGACGAGCCTGGGATCCGTTCGGCTTTGACGCGGATGTTCAGGCGCGACGGCTATCGGATACTGACTGCGGCCAGCGGGTTGGAAGCCTTGGACCTGCTTGCGATCAACGCGGTTCAGGTCATCATTTCGGATCAGCGCATGCCGGGAATGTGCGGAACGGAGTTTCTGAATACGGTCAAGCAACTGCATCCGGATACCGTTCGGATTATCTTGTCCGGCTACACCGACCTGGAAGTGGTTACCGAATCCGTCAATCGCGGCGCGGTTTTCAAGTTCCTGACCAAACCTTGGGACGACGATCTGCTGCGCGAACAGGTGCGCGATGCGTTTCGCCGCTATATGCCCGAATCCATCCATTGACGCAGCGCCACTCTGCCGGCGTGATGAATGCGGTCGCTGCGTATCTGGCGCGAGCAAGCGGGCGATGTGGCGGCGCTGTTGAACGTCACGACCGCCTTCCTGCGCCTGATCCGGCTGATCGTTGCGCCGCTGATCTAAGTCTTGATTGGGATTTGGTTCGTTTTGAGCAATCTAACTCGTTCGCGATTGCTCCCAATCAAGACCAAAACGGGCTAGATATTTGCGTAACCGGTCTGCATCGTTCGTGCTGTTCCTGCGGCTACGTGAAACAGCAAATAGAGTGCGACCGGCTTCTGAGAGCGATCGAGAGCGGCGGCACACCTCGATGACTTCACGTAGCTGCACTTCATCGAACCGATCGATTTCCGACAAGCGATCGCCCAGCAAATATGCCAATGCGTCTGCACGTTCAGACCTCGGATTCCACAAGCGACGCAGACGATCAATCTCTTCGTCAACAGCGGGTACTTGAATGCGTCCCGCCTGCGCCAGCGTTGCCATCCGCGTGACTGACGCAGACAGGTCACGAAAATTTCCCGACCATTGCGCTTCGCCAGAAGTTGCGAAGTTGAGAAACTTCTCGCGCGCTTCGCGGTTGAACTTCACACGCTGGTTGTTGAGCCGCTCGAATCGCTCGAGTTCGAAGTCGAGGTTCGGTTCAATGTCTTCGCGCCGATCGGCCAGCCCGGGCAGTCGATACGTCCACAAATTCAGGCGCGCAAACAGATCATCGCGGAATCGCCCTTCGGCGACGCGCGCACCGAGATCGCGATTGGTGCCGGCGATGAGTTGAAAGTCGCTTTCGACTTCACGATCGCTGCCGACGGGTAGGAAGCGCTTTTCCTCAAGCGCGCGCAGCAGCATCGCTTGCTCGTCGGGACCCAGTTCGCCGATTTCATCGAGGAACAGCAGTCCCCGATTCGCCGAGCGCAGCAACCCTTCGCGATTGGTAGCGGCGCCGGTATACGCGCCTTTCACATGGCCGAACAGCGCACTCATCGCGCCATCGCCGCGCAATGTCGCGCAATTCACTTCGACAAACACACCAGGAAGCTGATGCTTGAGCTTCTTCAAGTCGAAGATGCGGCGCGCGAGCTGACTCTTGCCCGCACCGGTTGGTCCCATCAGCAACATCGGCGCACTCGAACGAATAGCGACGGTCTCGATCTGCTCGATCATGCGGTTGAACGCGACGTTGCGCGTGGCGATGCCGCTTTTCAGGAACGCGCGATCTTCCTGCTGCTCGCGCTGAAAGCGCTGCGCGATGCGGTCGTACTTCGAAAGATCCAGATCGATGACGCTGTACGTGCCGGGCGAACCCGAGTGTTGCTTGCGCGGCGGCGACGTCTGCAGCAGGCGTCCTGGGAAGAGCCGGCTCTCGGCGAGCAGGAACAAACAAATCTGCGCGACGTGCGTTCCCGTCGTAATGTGGAGGTAGTAGTCCTCCTTGTCGGTGTCGAACGGGTAGCTGCGACACAGCTCGTGCAGCGTCGCGTACATCGATTCGAAATCCCACGGATCGGCGAGATAGGTGTCGTGCAGAACGACCGTCGTCTCCGGCGATACCTGCGCCAGGTCTTCTTGTACGCGAGTCGCAAGCGCCGGATAGCGGCGCTGGTCAACGAGCAGTTCCATGCGGTGCACCAGGAAATCCTCGTGCATCCCCAGTGAAACGGTCGGGCGCCATTTCTCCCAACGGCCGGGTCCGTCACCGGCATCGAGCTGCGTGCCCAGGAATCCCAAGATGACCGCAGCCTTGTCGCTCATATCTTATAGGATAAATCATGTATTCAATATTCTCCAAACTGTCGTTCTGCTGCTCGACACAAATCGAGCGATATCTCGTATAAATTGTTTGAAATCAAATCGTTAGTTGCTTGACGGGTTAGCTGGCACAGCCATTGCGATATGGAAGTCGTAGCGAGGAGAACAGCAATGGCAAACAAACAGTTATTCGCAAGCACCCGCGGCCAGTTCGTTCCGGCAGCGGATGCCATCAATGAAGCAGGCGGTGCCGCCTATGTGCGTGACGCGAAGTCGGCGCTGGCGTTGTATGCGGCGACGGGTTGCTTGAATGGCGTGTTCTACGCCGATGCCGAGACGCAGTTGGGCCAAGTATTGGCAATGTGCCAGACCGTGCCGGCGGAGTTTGTCGCGAAGACCGCGATCTACGCTCGCCAGCGCGCCTTCATGAAGGACATGCCGGCATTGTTGCTCGCTTACTTGGCGCAGCGCGACGGTGACGCGATGGCTCGTGTGTTCGAGCGCGTGATCGATAACGGTCGTATGTTGCGCAACTTCGTGCAGATCTTGCGTAGCGGTACGGTCGGTCGTAAGTCGCTCGGTACGCGTCCGAAGCGCGTCGTGCAGCGTTGGTTCGAGCGTTCGTCAGTGCAATCGGTGTTGAGTGCATCCGTCGGTCGCGATCCGTCGTTGGCGGACGTGATCAAGATGGTGCACCCGAAACCGGCCAACGCCGAACGCGCCGCGCTGTACGCATGGCTGATCGGCAAGGCGTACCAGGCAGAGGCGTTGCCGACCGTCGTGCGCGAGTTCGAAGCTTTCAAGTTGTCGGCGACCGAGCCGGTGCCGGATTTGCCGTTCCAGTTCTTGACGGCATTGCCGCTCACGGAAGAGCACTGGAAGGCGATCGCGCGTCGTGCGTCGTGGCAGACGTTGCGTATGAACTTGAATACGTTCGTGCGCCACGGCGTGTTTGCCGACGCGAGCCTGGTCGGCTGGGCGGCAGCTCGCTTGCGCGATGCGAACGAGATTCGTCGCGCTCGTGTGTTCCCGTACCAGTTGATGGCCGCGTACAGCGCTGCCTCGGAAGGTATGCCGCCGGCGATCTTGGATGCATTGCAGGACGCCATGGAATTGGCAACGGCTAACGTGCCGAGCGTGAAGGGTCGTGTGGTAATCGCTGTGGACGTGTCGGGTTCGATGAACTCGCCGATCTCCGGTCACCGCAAGGGCGCGACGAGCAAGGTGCGTTGCGTGGACGTCGCGGCATTGCTGGCAGCATGCGTCAAGCGGGTGAATCCGGAAACGCGGATTCTGCCGTTTGCCGAGAGCGTGAAGTCGTTGCGCTTGAACTCGCGCGATAGCGTGATGACCCAGGCGCAGCAGATGTCGGCTTTGTGCGGTGGCGGTACGTGCATCAGTGCGCCGCTCGCGGTGTTGAACAGCGAGCGTGCACCGGTGGACTTGCTGGTGATCGTGTCCGACAACCAGAGCTGGATGGATACGCGTGCCAGCGGTGGAACGGAAACGATGCGCCAGTGGGCGCAGATCAAGAGCCGCAATTCGGCCGCGCGCATGGTTTGCATTGATTTGCAGCCGTACGCGACGAGCCAGATGGTGGAGTCGCAAGACGTCACGCACGTCGGTGGCTTCAGCGACGCGGTGTTTGATCTGTTGTCGTCTGCCGACGCGAGCCGTGCGGCAAGTTGGGTGGAGCGGATCGAAGCGATCGCGCTCTAAGTAGGAAGCTCCGCTGGGAGAGCCCGCCGGAGCGAAGGTTTGGCGAATGCGTGTGGAACTACATCTGTCGCGGGTTCGAGTCCCGCCGATCGGGTTTCCTGATCGTAGCTCAGGTGGTAGAGCGATACCGTTTCACGAGTTACCTAGTCGCCATTTGTAGGTTGAAGCAACATCGGAATTCATTTGCAGCGAATGCCTGTGGAACTACATGAATCCTTTGGTTGCGGGTTCGAGTCCCGTCAGCCTTCAGCGATGGAGGTTGTAGCTCAGATGGATAGAGCAAAGGAAAAATGTTTCACGATCCTCGTCGTTGCAAGCGGTACCCCGGCGGGAGAGCCCGCCGGGGTGCTGATCGGAAGAGAGAGCGTTGAAAGGTTGTTGTTGAGGCGAATGCATCTGCGACTACATCTGTGAAATGTTCGGTCGCCGGTAACCCTCGTCGCCTCACTTGATTGAAGATAAGGTGCATGGGCACCGAGTCAGAGGGTTGTGTTTGCAGCGAATGCTGGTGGAACTACATGGAAAGGCCTTCGGGCCCAGGGTTCGAGTCCCTACTGACTGACGGTAATTCCGTTGGAAAGGATGTTTCACTCTCACCTTGTCGCTGCACTTTGTTGGAATACTGAACAGGAATGGACATGAGCACGACGGCATACAACGTAATTCAAGAATCCGGTGGCGTACCGATCAAGCTGTGGACGCGCGGCGTTCCGCTCGAGGACGAAGCGCGGCGTCAGCTGATCAACATGGCTTCGCTGCCGTTCATTCACCGCTGGATTGCGGTGATGCCGGACGTGCATTTGGGCAAGGGCGCGACGGTTGGCTCGGTTGTTCCGACGGTTGGAGCGATTGTCCCGGCAGCGGTGGGTGTCGATATCGGCTGCGGCATGATTGCCACGCGCACGACCCTGAACGCTTCGGACTTGCCGGATAATCTGCACGGTCTTCGCACTGCGATCGAACATGCGGTTCCGCATGGCCGTTCGCCCGGTCAGCGTGATCGCGGTGCCTGGTCGAGTCCGCCGGACGCATCGCTCGATGGCTGGTCGACGCTGGAAAGCGATTTCCGCAAGATCACCTCGAAGTATCCGAAGCTCGCGAAGACCAACAACCTCAACCATCTGGGTACGCTCGGTACGGGTAACCATTTCGTCGAGGTGTGCTTGGACGAGTCGGACCAGGTCTGGTTCATGCTCCACTCGGGTTCGCGTGGCGTCGGCAATGCGATCGGCACACACTTCATCGAGCTGGCCAAACAAGACATGAGGCGCTGGATGATCAACCTGCCGGATCAGGATCTGGCGTATCTGCCGCAAGGCAGCGAGCACTTTGAAGACTACGTCTTCGCGGTGGAGTGGGCGCAACGGTTCGCGCGGACCAACCGCGCGATCATGATGCGTCATGTCGTCGAAGCAGCGAAGAAGGTGATCGCCAAACCGTTCGATGCGGCGACCGAGGCAGTGAACTGCCATCACAACTATGTGAGCCGCGAGCATCACTACGGCGCCGATGTGCTGGTAACGCGTAAAGGTGCGGTGAGTGCCAAACAGGGCGAGATGGGCATCATTCCGGGTAGCATGGGCGCGAAGAGCTTCATAGTGCGTGGCCTCGGCAATCCGGAAAGCTTCCACAGCTGTAGCCACGGCGCCGGACGCGTGATGAGCCGTACCGAAGCGCGAAAGCGGATTACGGTTGAGGATCACGCGCGCGCGACTGCTCACGTGGAGTGTCGCAAGGATGCGGATGTCGTCGACGAGTCGCCGGCGGCGTACAAGCCGATCGACGCCGTGATGGCAGCACAGAGTGACCTCGTTGAGATCATCCACACGCTGCGTCAGGTGGTGTGTGTGAAGGGATAGCGTAAGGAGGCGACAAACGTCGCCTCCGGTTGGGGAAGAAGCAAGTGAACAATAGGGACATGATTGAAATTGACGGTGCTCATGGCGGCGGTCAGCTGCTGCGCACCGCCTTGTCGTTGAGCTTGTGCACCGGCACACCGTTTCGCATGAGCGGAATTCGTGCGGGCCGCAGCAAGCCCGGTTTGATGCGCCAGCATCTGACGGCGGTCGAAGCCGCTGCGAAGATCAGCGACGCGACCGTGACGGGTGCTGTACCGGGCTCGATGCAGATCAGTTTTCGCCCGCAGGCGATCCGCGGTGGCGATTACCAGTTCGCCATTGGCACGGCGGGGTCAACGACACTGGTCTTGCAGACGTTGTTGCCGGCACTGTGGCACGCGGCTTCACCGTCGACGTTGCGCCTGGAAGGCGGCACGCACAATCCGCTGGCACCTCCGGCAGACTTTCTGACGCATGCGTTTGCGCCGCTGGTTGCACGCATGGATGCGCCGGTCACGATTGCGCTGGAGCAGCACGGCTTCTACCCGGCGGGCGGGGGAGCCATTACCGTCGAAGTCGCATCAGCGAAACTGAAATCGTTCTCCTTGATGGAGCGTGGCGCCCTGCGTCGCACGGTTGCGCGCGCGCTCATCTCTGCGATTCCGAGTGGCGTTGCCGAGCGTGAACTCAAGGTGGCCGCTCGTTATTTTCATCTCGCTGAAGACGCACTGGAGCATCGCTCGATCCGTCCGGCAGTCGGTCCAGGCAACGCGCTGATGATCATCTTCGAGTTTGAGGAGCTGACAGAGATCTTCACGGGATTCGGCGAGCGCGGCGTCAGTGCGGAGCAAGTCGCTGAGCGTGTGTGCCGCGAGGCCAAGACGTACCTGGAATCGAAGGTCGCCATCGGACCATACCTCGCGGACCAGCTCTTGCTGCCGATGGCGCTTGCTGGCGGTGGCGAGTTCACTACGCTCACGCCCACGAATCATGCGCGCACTAACGCGGCTCTGATAGAGAAGTTCCTGCCGATCGAGTTCGACCTGCGTGAAGATCGGGAAAATCGCTGGGTCGTCAGCGTCTCCTGACCACCACGCCCATGGTCTTTTCGGAATTGGCGCGCCCGGAGGGATTCGAACCCCCGACCAACGGCTTCGGAAGCCGCTACTCTATCCAGCTGAGCTACGGGCGCGCTTTGCAAAAATGTTTCTCTGGGCGGGAACCGCTTCGATACCCCTTGTGCGCGAAATTGTAACGCGTTTCGAGCGGGCTAACGGCTCCCAAGCCACTGCATGGTCTCGACCGGGTGACCGTCAGCTATCACTGCGACACCCCGGCGCGCGCGGGCCGGCATTGTCGCACGAAGCGTCGAGAACGCAAACGGCGCGGAACATGCGCAAAAGCACGGCGCTTCCGGCCACGCGTCGCGTGTGCCTTGCATAAGTTCGACAACGTACCGACGTGGCGAGCGCGACCGGGTAGAGTCCGATCCTGATCGTAGAAAAATCACACGCGAAACTCGCGTTGCTGCCAGGGAGGGCTCTTTCGGAGAACTCTCGACCATGTTCGACCAACCCTTGCAATGCAGACGAGACCCCTGGGCTGACGTTTCGCCGTCATCCGATGCGCAGCTTGGCGCACGTACTGCGGGCGTTACTCTCGTCGAGCAACTGACCCTTGCCTTGGCCAGAGCCGTCGACGAGAACGAGCATCGCTCCCGCCTGATGGCTCTCGCAGGACACGATCTGAAACAGCCGCTGCAGGTGATCAGCATGCTGCTGGAAGTGCTGGCTCTGCAGGTCGGAAATGCTGGTGAAAAGCCGCGACTGGAACTCGTGCGGCAGTCGATCCGACGCATCGCCGAAGGCCTGGACTGCCTGGCGCTCGCGTCGCGCACGACGCTCGATCTGGACACGCCGCGGCAAACCGCATTTCCGATTACGCACATCCTCACGGCCATCGAACCCACCTGGCGCGAACATGCCGCGCAAAAGCAGGTGCGCTTCAGCATCGTGCCAAGCGCGGTCTTTGTGCACAGTGACATCGCCATGTTGACCACGATCCTCGACAACCTGGTCGGCAACGCCATCAAGTACGCCCGCGGCGGTCGCGTTCTGATCGGCTGCCGCCACAGCAAGGACTTCGTTTCGATCCAGGTACTCGACAATGGCGTCGGCATCCGCGCAGAGCGCCTGCAGGAAATCTTCAGGGCGTTCCATCAGGAAGACACGGCGTCCACCGGATTGGGTCTGGGTCTGTCGATCGTGCGACGAACCGCAGCAATGCTCGGTCATCGCATTCGGGTCGACTCCCAGGTCGGCAAGGGTTCGGTCTTCAGCATCGAGGTTCCGATCGCGGCGGCCCCGGCTGGGCGCGATTCGATGCAGACCGAGCAAGTGGCTTGCATATCCGTGCCGCGGCGGCCGGCGAGATCGAGTGTGCCGAAGCACAGCAATGCAATCGCTCTGCAAGAGTAGAGTTCGTGCGCTGGCGTGAAAAGATTCCCGCGCAACCGAATCGCGCCGCAATCGAATACCCGGCCGCGCATCGGAGCGCCGCTGGCCGCAGGCACCCGCTCGCGGGATTCAGCCTGCATGGTCCGCTGCAAATTTGCGCACACAAAAAAATGCGGCGGGACGAATCCCGCCGCACTGGTCAGCTTGACGCTAGGTGGTGGTTCAATGCTTGGTTGGCGCCAGCACGGCGTCGATCGCGTGAATCACGCCGTTGCTCGACGCGATGTCGGTCAGCGTGACATTGGCACCGTCGATCGTGACCTTGTCACCGGTCATGCGGATCTTGGCCGATTGTCCCTGTACCGTCTTGGTTTCGTTGAGCTTGCCGACGTCCGCCGCAAGGAGCCGTCCCGGCGAAACGTGATAGTTGAGGATCGAGATCAGCTCGGCCTTGTTCTCCGGCTTGAGCCAGTTGTCCAGTTTGCCGGCGGGCAATTTCTTGAATGCCGCGTCGGTGGGTGCAAACAGGGTAAACGGACCGGCGCCCTTGAGCGCATCGTCGAGTCCGGCGGCGGTGAGCGCCTTGCCGAAGATGCCGAACGAGCCTTGCTCGGCGGCGACGTCAACGAGATTCATCTTGCTTTGGGAGGTATTCATGGGGTGACCTTATTTTTTGTTCCGCATACAGCGGAACCGAGGCGGCCGAAGCCGAGGCCTCCGCAGGAAGCGGAAGCGCGATACCCAATGGCGTTTGGAAACAAGCGCAGACTGGGTGACTGGACTCATGTCGTCCAGCACGACGCGAACACTACTCCGCGGTGTGTTACGCCAGGGTGATTTGAAAAAAATATATTTTTATAGAATTGTCACCGTGTGTTCGACGGCGTACCGACACGCGCGCCGGTCGTCGCATAGGATAGGCGTGCAATAGCCTGACCTGTTGCAGCGAGTGCAGTTGACGGTGCCGCTCAATGTTTCAGTGCCGACGGATCGCGTTTTCGCTTCCGGGTTCGAGTTCTGACTCGTGCGCGTGACGGCACCACCGCGAAGGATCGCGGGCTGCTGCCGTCGTGTGCGTCGCTAGCGCTGCTTCGTATGCTGCAATTCCAGCACCGTGCGCGGCGGCGCGAACGTGTCGGCGCGCGAGACGTTCCAGAACACCTTGAATACGGCGTGGTCAGCCGTGCCGCTGAGCAGTTCACCGGGTTTGACGAAGTGGTACAGCGCCGACAGCGAGCGCACCTCGGTGGATGACACGCGCCGGATCACGTGTTCGGGACCGAGCTCGTTCGGATGCGTCAAGCCTGACGCGGCAATCATTTCCTTGAGCGCCTTGAGCGTGTTGTCGTGGAACATCTTCACGCGCTCGGCCTTGTCCGGCACGTTGAGTTTCTTCCAGCGGCCGGGATCCTGCGTGGCCACGCCAGTCGGGCAATGATCGGTGTGGCAGGTCTGCGACTGGATGCAACCGAGCGCGAACATGAAACCGCGCGCGGCGTTGCACCAGTCGGCGCCGAGCGCGAACATACGCGCCAGATCGAAGCCGGTGATGACCTTGCCGCTGGCACCGATGCGGATCTTGTCGCGCAGGTTCAGGCCCACCAGCGTGTTGTGCACCAGCAGCAGCGCCTCGCGCAGCGGCGCGCCGACGTGGTCGGTGAATTCCAGCGGTGCGGCGCCGGTGCCGCCCTCGCCGCCGTCGACGACGATGAAGTCCGGCAGGATGCCGCTTTGCTGCATCGCCTTGGCGATGCCGAACCATTCCCACGGATGGCCGAGCGCGAGCTTGAAGCCGGTCGGCTTGCCGCCGGACTTCTCGCGCAGGCGTTGCACGAATTCGAGCAGGCCGATCGGCGTAGAAAACGCCGAGTGCCGCGCCGGCGACACGCAATCGACGCCTTGCGGCACGCCGCGCGCGGCCGAGATCTCCGGGCTGACCTTCGCGGCCGGCAACACGCCGCCGTGACCGGGCTTGGCGCCCTGCGACAGCTTGATCTCGATCATTTTCACTTGTGGAGAAATGGCATTTTCCACAAAGCGCTCTTCGTTGAAGCTGCCGTCGGGGTTGCGGCAGCCGAAGTAGCCCGAGCCGATTTCCCAGCACAGGTCGCCGCCGTTCTCGCGGTGATAGCACGAGATCGAGCCTTCGCCGGTGTCGTGATAGAAACGGCCGCGCCGCGCACCTTCGTTCAACGCGCGGATCGCGTTCGCCGACAGCGCGCCGAAACTCATCGCCGAAATGTTGAACACGCTGGCCGAATACGGCTGCGTGCAAGCCGCACTGCCGATGTCGATGCGGAAATCGTGGCTGTCGATTTTCGCCGGCGCGAGCGAATGATTGATCCATTCGTACTGCGTCGCGTACAGATCCAGCTCGGTGCCGAACGGGCGCTTGTCCTCGACGTTCTTGGCGCGCTGGTACACCAGCGAGCGCTGCGCGTGCGAGTACGGCACTTCCTCGGTGTCGGCCTCGACCACGTACTGGCGCAGCATCGGCCGGAAATATTCGAAGAACGTGCGCAGATGCGCGGTGACCGGGAAATTGCGCCGCAGCGTGTGCCGCGTCGCAGTCAGGTCGACGAGACCTACGACGACCAGGAAGCCGCTGATGCCGGCCAGCCAGCGCCAGACCCATCCGTCCCACAGCATCGCCAGCGATACACCGCACAACAATACGCACAGCGCAAACGGCACAAAACGGGACGGCAGGATTTTTTCCATGGCCTCTGACTCGCGTAGGGATTCCCCGCCGCGAGCATACTCCACGCAAAAAAAACCGGCGAGGCGTCAGCCGCCGAAACCGTCCGGGAAGATCTCGTCGTCGTGCAGCTTCCACCAGCCGAGCAGATCGGCGAGTGCGAGGGGCGGATTCGCCGGCGCGGGCCCGCCAGCCTGATTGCTCTGGTTCACGCCGTGACAGCTGTTGCAGGCGCGGATCTCACCCGGCTGGAACTCGATCCAGTAGCGTTCGCGCACGACCGGCGCGCTCGGCGGCTGCGCGGCAGAACCACAACTCGTCGACGGCGCCAGCGACTGCCACACCATCGGCCGCTGCGCCGGCACGAACAGCGCGACCGAGCCGTCGGTCTCGATGAACTGGGAGCCCGGTACGGCGATATCGCCCGGCAGATTGAACTGCAGCGCGTGCGCGTCGTTCAGCGGCCGCGGCAGCGGTCGGCGTCCGGGCATTGCGTTGGCAATCGTACCGGTCGTGAAGCCACGCACCTGATCGGCCTGGAAGAACTGCATGCGATCGATGCAGTACAGCGGCGGTCCAAGATACGCCGGCAGGTTGCTGATCGTCTGCACGCCACCGGGCACGTCGAGGTTGTACGGCTGCTGCTGATCGGCGCGATCGCGCGAGGTGGCGTTGCGGATCACCACCAGCGCCAGATTTTGCGCGCGCAGGAACTGCTGCATTTCGGCCACGGTGACGCCGTTGTTTGGATGCATGGCGTTGTAGTTGTCGAACACGGTCTGCTCGGGCGTGCCGGTCAGTGGCGTCTGCGCCGTGGCCGGTGGCGTGGCGCGTGCGACTACTTCGACCGGCTGCAATTCCCACAGCGCTCCGGAGAAGTTCACCGTACCGTTGGGCTGCCCGGCGATGTTCGATGTGTAGTTGTACTGAATGCCGGCTTTCGAGACGCCCGGGATCAACGGTGATGCGGCGGGTACGTATTCGGTAGCGCCGTTCTGCGCCACCGCCGTCATCGCGTACAAACGGAAATGGTACGTGCTCGGCGGCAGCGGTAGCGGACCGGCCGCACCTTCCAGGCCCGGCGTGTTCGCGAACGCGGCAATCAGCGAGCCGTCGGACAGCGGCAGCGGATCGCGGAAGTGACCGATGTTGTATGGATACGAAGCACCGGTGAAATACGGCGTGGCGGTCTGGCGATCGGTGATGTAGCTGACCGTGACCGCATTGGCGTTGAGCAGTGTGCCGCTTTGCGCCGCGTTGATCGCGACGATCTGGCCGGAGTGATGCATCGAGAATTCCACGCCGTCGATGCCGACGTAGCGGCCCGGCACGGTCGGGTCTTCGCGGATCTCGAACAGATTGTCGATCGCCTTGCTGTTGGTGCGACCGGACGTGGCCGCGTTGAAGTCGAGCAGGTTCGCATCGTTGGTGTGGCTGCGCGCGAACGTCGCTTTGAGTTCGTGCCGGCCCAGATGATTGAGGATTTCCTCGTTGCTGCCGTCCTGGTTAACGGTCCACGGGAAAAACTGGTTGATCTCGAAGCCGTTGAGGTTGCTGCCGGCCACGGCATGGATCGCTTCCGGATACAGATCGACCGCGCTATTGCTGCTCGCGGCGTTCGGCGCCTCGGACGCGTAGTCGAACGGCGTGATGCCGGTCGGCGGACTGGTGCCCGGATCGTTATTGAGATCCTGATTGAGATGATCCCAGCGCGAGAACACGACGCGTCCGAAGCTGTCGACGAACGGACCGAATGAGCCCGACGGCGTGTTCTCCAGCAGCGTCAACGCGCCGCTCGACGGATCCAGTTGCCACAAGCCGCTGTTGGCCGGCTGGCCGCGGTATTCGTCGAACACCGGATACAAGGCGGCGGCGCCGTTGCGCGGGCGGTCGCTGACGAACACGATGCTGCCGTCCGACAGATAGTTCGGCTCGATGTTGTTGAACGCGGCCGGCTGGTTCGGCACCTTGGCGATCGTCGGCGTCGCGCCACCGAGCACCTGTTGCAGATTGGTGACTTCGTACAATTGCCAGGTGTAGTTTTCCGCGCCACCGACGCTCGCCGGCGCACCGACCACCATACTGAAGATTGCCTTGCCCGCGTCGAACGACACCGCCGGATTGCGCACCGCAATCGCCGCGTTGCCAGTCAGCACGCCGCCGCCGCCCGCCGTGCCGTAGCCGGCTTCCTGCGTGAGGTAGCGCAAGCTTCCCGTGCTCGACAACAGCATCAGATCGCCGCCACGCGGCGCGGCCAGGGTCGTCGGCAAATGGTTCGCGAACGGCGCCGAGATCGTCATGTTGACGAAGTCATAGCCGGTCGGCACCTGCGTGACGAACAGGACCGGATGCGGCACGACCGGTGGCGTGGCATGAACGCAAGCAACGGATAACCACAGAGTCAACGGCAACCAGCATACGTGCTTGCGCATGACGAGCTCCCCTTCGCGACGAATACCTTTGGCAACGTCGCGGCCGATCAATCCGAACATCGTCATCCACGCGGCGCGAGCGCCGACGGACCGCCGGCAATTTCCGCCAGACGAAGGGTTACACTGCGCGCATGAACTCGAAGATTCCGCCGCCGCGCAAGCCGCGTCCGCCGGCCGCGGCCAGACCGTCCACCCCGCGCACGCAGCCGCGCGTGCGCAACGCGCCGAAGCGCGCGGTCGCCCCCTCGCCGTCGCTGCTGGCGCGCTGGTTTCCGAACGTCGACTGGACGCACGTGCGCGAACGCCTGGAACAGTACGCGATCCTGGCGCGCATGCATCGGCCGGTCGGCGCGGTGCTGTTGCTGTGGCCGACCTACTGGGCGTTGTGGCTCGCGGCTGGCGATTTTCCGCCAGCCGGTGCGCTGATCATCTTCACGCTCGGCGTGTTCCTGATGCGCTCGGCCGGCTGCGTGATCAACGACTTCGCCGACCGCAAGCTCGACCCGCAGGTCGAACGCACGCGCGACCGCCCGCTCGCCGCCGGCCGCGTCACGCCGCGCGAAGCGATCGGCGTGTTCGTGACGCTGCTCGCGCTCGCGTTCGGCCTCGTGCTGCTGACCAACAAGCTGACCGTGGAGCTGTCGCTGGTCGGCGCCTTCCTCGCCGCGACCTATCCGTTCGTCAAGCGCTACACCTATCTTCCACAAGTATACTTGGGCTGCGCGTTCGGCTGGTCGATCCCGATGGCGTTCGCCGCGGTCAAGGGCGGCGACTGGATCGCGTTCAAGGCGGCGCTGCCGCTGTGCGGCTTGCTGTTTCTCGCCAACGTGCTGTTCTCGACCATCTACGACACCGAGTACGCGATGGTCGACCGCGACGACGACATCAAGGCGGGCGCGAAGTCGACCGCGATCCTGTTCGGCGACGCGGACCTGGTGATCCTCGGCGTGCTGATGGCAACGTTCCTGTTCGCGATGCTGCTCGCGGCGCAGCGCGCGCACCTGCACTGGATTTATTTCGCCGGCGTCGGCATGGCGGCGGCGTTGTTCGCGTATCAGCAATGGCTGATGCGCAATCGCGACCGCGACGCCTGTTTCGCCGCGTTCCGCAACAACGCCTGGGTCGGCGGCGTGCTGTGGGTCGGGATCGTGCTGGGCTACGCGGTCAAGTAGCACCCGCTAACGCGGCTTCGGCGCGCGCGCGATCACCCACACGTCGACGCGCGCAACGCCAGCGCGCAGCAAGGTCTTCGCGCATTCGCGCAGCGTGGTGCCGGTCGTCATCACATCGTCGACGAGCGCGATGTGCGCGGGCACCGCGGCAGTTGCCGCAACACCAAATGCGCCGCGCACGTTGCGCCGCCGTGCGGCGGCGTCGAGGTCGGTCTGCGCCGCGGTCGCGCGCTGGCGTTCGAGCAGGTCGATGCGCAACGGGATGCCGAGTGCACGCGCCAACGGCCGCGCCAGTTCCAGCGCCTGGTTGTAGCCACGCTCGCGCAGGCGCGCGGCGTGCAGCGGTACCGGCACCAGCGCGTCGGGGCGCGGCGGCGGCTCGGCACGCAACGCGTCGAGCATGAGCTGCGACAGCACGCGGCCGGCGGCAAGGTTGCGGCCGAACTTCAAGCGCATCACCAGCTGGTCCAGCGGCGCGGCATATTCGAACGGCGCGAACGCCGTGGCGAACGGCGGCGGGCGCTCGAGGCACTCGCCGCACGCCGGCGCCGCGGCGGCCAACGGCATGCCACAGTGCAGACAGTGCAGCGCATTGCGCAGCAGATCGGCGGCACAGGCCTGGCACAGGTCGCGCGCGGTGTCGCTGCGCTGTGCGCACAACAGGTGTCGGATTCACCTAATGACTTCATTTCACGCAGGTCTCTGTGAGACAACGGCTTATCGTTGCAGCTCTCACCGGCGCTCCATAGATATTGAAGCGATTTGCTGAACGTCGCGTGGAAATTGAAGCCAAATGTTGATATTCGATTGAGCCAAGTTTTCATCGAGGAAGGTCTGCTTCAAAGCAGATCATTCCCAGAGGCCGCCGGGGCCTGCCAATTGGCCGTCACCGGAGTTTGGCGGTGTGACCTATTTCGTCAACCATTGGCCATAAGCTTCGACGTCGATCATGGGAACCGTTCCACTGAACTGCAGTTGGGCGATCAGTTTGAAAAGGAATGCCGTAGCTGGCTTGTTCTCATTGACGAATTTGTACTTGCTCGTGGTTTGATCGAAGAAGAAATGACCGTGGGCTGCAACACAACCGATGTCCAGGCGACCATCTCCCAGATCGGCGGACAACGCTCGCTCAAAAGATTGACCTAGCGCAGGGCTCCATTCGCTTTCGAAGGTCAGCAATCCTCCGAGGATCGGAATGAGAGGCTTCGCAGGGTACATACCTCCCGCATGCGGGATGGGGAGGCTCGTCCGATTCAGCTTGCGTACGCTGGCAACCTTCTTCTGCGCGTATGAGACCAATCCGGCGTCGGCCGTTTGCTTGGCCTCGAATACAGCGTACACGCTCTCCGCTGGGATAATCATAGCGTTTTCGTACGTGAAGATGAAAGGCGAGTACTGCCGGTCGAACACCACCACATCAATCTGCTCGCTGAAATTCCCGAGGCTGTCCACGACGTGCGCCGTGGCCGCTCGATAGCGCTCGGGCAGATATTTGTCCAGCATCGTTATCCAGACATTTTCGCTCGCATCCCCTTTCGTGCCCGGATGCGCCATTGTCTTGCGAACCGTGGCGAGGCGCTGCTGAATATCCTCATGCAGTGAAGCGAGCAACTGAGCGAGGGACCACTCGGCCATTTGTTACCTCAATTTGGGTTCGGAGGAAGCGCCAGCATGTCGCCAGGGATGTGCAAAGCCGCTCTTGGCAGCAAGCAGCGCGTCGGTGAACCGGCGACGTTCATGCTTGATCTCGAAAGGCAGGCGTCGGAACCATCCCCTGAGCGATCTGTAACGCGCGTTCGCCGTCTACCGCTCGATCGGGATAGGCATCGAGGACGATTGTCGGAATTAGTCGCTGGGTGAGGTCGGAAAACGTGAACCCCACATCGTGTCCGTTTTGCGCGCCCGTTGCGCTTACCAACCCGCTGAGTTGAGCCTTTGACAGCCCGAGCGGTTCCAGCCGTTGTTGCAAAACGTGACGACGCAGCGCTGCATCAGGTCTGCTGAATGTCAGGATATCAGCGGCGCGCCGGCGCACGGCCGGATCCAGTGCACTCAAGCGGTTGGTGCACATTATGACCGCCGCGGGCACCTTCGCCTGCGCCAGGCGATCGATCCCACGGATGAACGCGTTCACCCCGGCTCGGTCTTCATGATGCATCTGAGCCGATTCCCGCGATTGAGCGAGCGCATCGGCCTCGTCGACCAGAAGAATGATTCCGCCGTTGCTCTTCTTGCCGATGACCTTCAGTTTTTTCGCTTCCGCCAGCGCGTGATCGATGGCACTGGTCAGCAGTTGGGTCATCTCTCCTACTTGGCCTTGGCCACGCGTAGCGAGACTTAGCGGAAACAACGTGACGTTGATCTTTTCTTGGCGCGCAACCGCATCACCAATCGTCTCAGCCAGCTCCGTCTTGCCTGACCCAACGTCGCCCGCCAGGATGACCAACGGCGGACGTCGCAAAACGGTGTCCAGCAAGGTCGCGGCGCCGGGGTGATGCTTGTTAGCCCAGGCTTCGAGCCCTGCAGGGTGGACCAGCAGCCCCAGAATCTTCGACAGGCGTGATTTCTGATCGTCCAAGCCGATCAGGCGATCCAGTCGCTCGCGCGCATCAATGTCGGGATACGACTGGCGCTGATCGAACAGCTCGTCAAGTGCAGGTTTCGCCGTAGTCATCAGGAGCTCCTCACACTGAACCGATCGAGCGCCTTGCCTCCTGAAGAGTAGGTTCGATCAGGCATGAGATAGCCGTTGATGCCGGGTTCGCTGGCACTGCCGCGATAAAAGGGTAGGCCCTTTTTGAAGGCGTCCTGTTGACCAGATGTCAGTTTCCACCAGGATGCCGAATATGACAGGAAACTGTAGAACGTCGCGTCTAACACATCGGCGCCCGGGCGCACTTTGCCCGGATCGTCGTCAGTCCCGCTGGTACCTGCAAGATCTTTGGCGGTGTAACGCAGGGTCGGCTCAATCCACTTGTTTCCACGCATGAAGCCATAGGTCACGGTGTCCAGGTGGCCCGCTTTCAACAATTCGACGACTTCGGTTTCATACTCGGCGATGCTCGCGTCGCTGGGCGCACCGTAAAAGCGCTGCACCCTCTTCAGATCTGCCGCGACTTTCGCGGCCATGTGGCGGGCGTGCGTAACGGTGAAGGTCTGAGTGGACGAAATGGTATAGCTGCTCATGGGATCAGGCCTGAAACGAGGGGCCGAAGACCTTTTGCCAGTAGCGCACGGTCTCCTGCTTGGTGGGAGCGGATAGCGCCGCATCGATCGCATCTCCGGCGTCGAGGGCGGCTTCACAGATCGCGTCGGCTTGCGCGCGCGTATATAGCTTCGATACGTTGTTATCTGCGTTCACTGGATCGATGATCCGCACCGGTTCCGTGAACTTGCCAACGGTCGACAGGGCATAGTAGTCCGCGAACGCGATCTGATCGCGCAACCCGGTTTGAGCCAGGTAGGTGAAGAAGTGCTGCAGGGCCTCCGGGTAATCCGAGAAGTCGCGCCCTTCGTCGCACAGCTTGGCCAGGATCATCTCGATCATGAAGGATTTGAAACGAAATCCTTCATTCTCCAACTTCATGCGCTGGGCCCAGAACTTGACAAGCCGCACGACCTGGGCGAAGTGCGTTTCTTGAGCCTGCTTGCGCTTCCTGCAGAACTCCAAATGCCTTGGAATACTGGTCCGCAAAAGCGATCCATTGTCTTGGCTAACCAGGTTGCCGTACCAATCGGGATCGCCGTCGTACAGGATCGGCACGACGTCCACGTCCAGGCCTGAACCGATGAAGGACACGGTGACCGAATACGTCTGCGGCTTGACTTGCTCGGGTTTGAAATTGGGATAGGCCTTGCGCAGGCGTTCGGCAAGGTAGTCCAGCAGTTTGGCAACATCCTTGGGCGCATCGGCGCCGCCGATGTAACAAGCGACGTCAATGTCGTTGAGAGATCGCAGTGCGGTCCCTTTTGCCAAGCTGCCTGACAGCATCATCTTTTTCAACGCAAAGTCGGGGTGCGCGGCCAGGTAGGATTCCAGCTTCTCACGCAATCCACGGACCTGCTCACGAAAGGCGCTGGCCTTGTCGCGCGGTAGGTTCACTCGCTCATCGGCGAAACTCGCGATTTCCTTGTGCCCTACGTGCTGCTTTCCCATGTGCAAAATCCCCAGGCCGAGCCGTATTGGCCGCCTTCAGGTGGATGGTTGGCCCCGAAGCGCCCTGTAACACCAATGGACATTCCAGGTGGTGCCAGCATAATATAAAACAAAACCGTTGTACAACGTTTTTGTTTTAATACACTTTTGTGGTAGAGTATCCGGCCCCAGCGGGAGACGTGCATGACTGAGCTCCACATGTTGTCCGTGCACAACCCGGCGACCCTCGGAGACGAGGATTTTCTAAGGGGATTCGTCGCCCGACAGGCGGTGGCGACCCGCCTCATCGGCCAGCTGGGAAAGATCTCGCAGACGAGCGTGGCGAGGCATCACTTGCTGGTCGGCCAGCGCGGGATGGGAAAGACATCCATGTTGCGTCGTATCGCTATCGCAGCGACGGTGGACGAGCAGCTAAACCGCGTTCTCATCCCTCTGAGTTTCCGAGAAGAACAGTACAACGTACACAGTTTCTACGTCTTTTGGATCAATTGCCTTGATGCACTGGGGGACTGGTTCGATCGAAGCGGACAACCGACGAAAGCAGAGCAGCTCGACCGCGAGGTTGCAGCGCTATCGGGCGCACCTGACTCTAGTTTCGCGCTGTTCAACAGATGGATCGCCCAAGAGAACCGACGTGCGCTTCTATTGCTTGACAACATCGACTTGATCTTCAACGGTCTGAAGAAAGACCGAGCACTACTGATTGATCATATGAGAGCGCCGGGCGGTGTTGTCATCGTCGGTGCCTCGACGTCCATGTTCACGCTTACGTCAGAGTCTGGTACCGACGTCTCAGATATCTTTGAGGTGACACGACTCGATCGACTCGGCCGCCAAGAGCTCATCGCGTGTCTGCGCAGTCTAGCGTTGGCACGGGGTAGTGATGGAGAGAAAGTGCTCCGTCTGGTCGAATCCGATGCAGCTCGGATTCGGACACTTTACGACTTGACGGGCGGCAATCCAAGGACACTCACCCTGCTGTATCTCTTGCTTGAAACGGATTCACAGGGAGATGTTTTCAATGATCTGGAGCGACTGCTTGATCAAGTAACAGTTCTCTACAAGGCCCGAGTTGAAGACGTGCCTGCGCAGGCTCGCGTGGTATTGGACGCGGTCGCCCTTGCGTGGAACCCTGCGCTTGCGTCTGAGATAGCGTCGACGACGCTCCTCGAAGTTACAGCAGTTTCTTCCCAGCTGGACCGTCTTCAGAAAGACGGGGTGATCGAACGCGTAACGGTTTCCAAAACGACAAAGGGCGCTTATCAAATCACCGAACGCTTCTTCAACATTTGGTATCTGATGCGACATGGCCCTCGCCGGCAACGCAGCCGCCTGCGCTGGCTCACTGCCTTCCTACGCAGCTTCTACACGCACGCAGAACTGCTCGAGCGCGCCAAGATGATGCTGGTGAACTCCGGTGCCGAGCTCGGTGCAGACGGCGGAGACCTGCTGCTCGCGCTTAGTGATGCCATCGACGATGAGGATTGGCGATCGCTCCTCAAAAATCATGCTCGCATAGAGTTCGAGAAGTACGCGTGCTCGCTGGGCCTGAGTCTAGACCAAATCGTCGATCCATCTGATGTGCCAAAGCCAACCACGGCTGGAGAATGGATCCGGCACGGAAACTTATTGCGACAACACTTGAAGCGATCCAAGGAAGCCGAAGCAGCATTCGTGACCTCCTTATCGTTGGAACCGGGAAACTTCGGGGGTTGGTTCAATCTCGGCTCTGTTCGCCTCGGCGATCTCGCAGACAGTGCGGGAGCAATCGAAGCGCTCAATCATGCGCTCAAGGTAAAACCCGAAGACCTGGCCACACACTACATGCTTGGCGAAGCCTATGTGCAAGCAGGTAGCATCGCTCTGGCTGAGCAGACATATCTCGCCTGTCTCAAGCTGAACCCGAGCTTTTACCTGGCATCCGTCGCGTTGGGCGACCTGTATACGAATGAAGGACGCTTCGCTGAAGCGGACATCCAATTCCGCCTCGTTGCGAAACTGGCAGCCAAGAAAAATGGTGATGCACTTCACTCTGCGGCATTTTTCTCGGGTTATTTTGCGGAAAATTTCGATCGTGCGCTGCGATTATTTGCGAAAGAGCTCACTCTGAAGCCCGACGACCTGGTGGCGCGTACAAATTTCGCAGTGCTAAAGCAGTTCGGTACACATAGCGGTCCGCTGCCAAACATCGATTCTGATTTACTGCTTCGTCATCCGGCATACGCGCAAGCGTTGATCAAGGCTCTTGGGTTCATGTGTCGCGGCGATCACGCCACAGCCCTGTCTCTCGTGCCTTCAATCTTCGAAGCGAACGAGCAACAAATCTTCTCTAACTATAGAGGATTTGTTCTGCTGCTATTCCGAGGTGCTCGGCGGCAAGGCTGGGGGCAAGCTCTGCTAGATGCTTTGGATAAAACCGGTGCGAGTGACAGACACTGGCCGCTGAGAGCAGCCTATGAAGGGTATCTATTTGGGGAGCAGCGATTGCTTGATGTTAATCCCGAGGTTCGTCCTTCTGCTCAGAAAATTATGAGTTTTCTGAAAGCTCCCGAGATATACCAGTCAGAGGTCGTGAACCGTGAAAACCTGGATGACGAATTGCTCTGACTTGCCGTAACCACGCGGTCGCCATCACCGAAATAGCCGAGTTCGTCGCCGCCCGGTATTTCCGCGATGAGAGGCTTAAACCCATCTTGACCGCGTGGCAGGTTTCCGAGGGCGGTCTGTACTTCGACACGCCCATGCGCGGGCGCGGCCAGCGATGATCAGCGCGTTGTTGATTCCTAACCTCCAGACTCACGGCGGCAGAGTGAGCCGAATGCTCCGAGGCAAATGCACTTGCTGCGAGCCATCGCCTCGATGTGACGGATGGTGAGCAGAAATTTGCGCAATTTTCGATAGGTATTCTCGAAGTGGCATAGCTTGGAACGGAGCAGGCTCCCGACGCCTTCGCAGGAGCAATAGAGCTAGGGGCCGTCTGAAAACGTTTACCCTCTCCAAAAAGAAGAGAATATGCAGCGAATTTCCGAATCAGATGGCCGCCAACAGGTTCTGACCCGCAGGCGGTCTTTCGAGGTGGTTTCGCTGCACGCTTGTGTAGCTCCTCGGACCCCATTAGCATCGCTCACCTTTTTGCGACCTACGCCGCTATTGTCGCAACGGAATCCGCAGGCTGTCTTCGATCGGCGCTCGACGTGTGCGCCTCGCGCGCACCGGCGGGGCTTGCGCTGTGGAAGGTGCGATCCCGTTTGGCAACGCGCACTCCCGCCGAGAAAGAAAATTTGCGGAATCGGGCATTACTGTAGTTCAGGGGAAAACCATGTCTTATCTAACGCAGGCCCTACGCCTGTGCGCCGCATTCATGCTCATTTGCGGCGCTAACGCCAGCGCACAAACCGCCGATCTCAAAATCACCAACGCCGGTCCCGCAGCCTCTGGCGGGGGCGGCAATTTCACATACACGCTGACTATCGACAACAATGGGTTGGACGCCGCTGATGGAGCAACCTTCGTCGACACGCTACCAACCAGTGTCACAAACGTTACCGCTTCGTGCATTTCGGCAACAGGCGGGGCAGCGTGCCCCGCCGCGCTCAACATCAGCAACCCGACGCCGCCACCGCAAACCGTGTCTGGTGTCGTCACGCCGTTTCCGGCGCTCGGGGAAGTGGTCATCCAGATACAAGGCCGCTTTCCGGCGACTGGCCCCAGTTCGTTGACAAACGTCGCCACGGTATCCACGCCATCGGGTACGACTGATCCTGACCTCACAACCAATTCGAGTTCAGTCAGTACGGCATTGAGCTACGTTGCAGACGTCCAGGTTATCAAGACGCAGTCCGCATCTTCGTATACGTCTGGAACACCGTACACTTATACGATCACCTATACCAACAATGGCCCGTCAGTTGCTGACGGCTCAATGCTGCGCGATGACCTCAATTTCGAGGCGATCTATCCGAACTTTTTTGGAACTTCACAATACGGAACGGTCTCCGCCCAATATTCGAGCTGCGCGGCGAGCGGTGGAGCGACCTGCCCGAATGCATCCCATTTCCTCACCTACACCAATGTGCCAGCGAACCAATCCGGGTTGGCGCTGTTTGATCAGAGCTATCCCGGCGCGGTCGTCGGCTCATGGCCAGCCGGCGGCGTCATCACCATCACTTATCTGGTTACACATACGATGGCTCCGCCCTGCGGTATTGCGGCGGGACTGATCCATAACTATGCGCGCGTTTATCTGGCCGATGGCCTTACCGACCCGGATTCTTCAAACAATGCATCCGATGTCTCGCTGATGACCCCGGCGAGCCCGGCATGTCCGCTTGCAGATCTGATGGTCACCGATTCTGTGTCGCCGACGGATTATTCGTCAGGTACGCCCGTGACACATTCGATTACGATCAGGAACGCGGGCCCCTCGGAAGCTGATGGCGCCCAAATCGGCGATACCCTTGGTTTCTCGAGTTACTCCACCGCTTATTACGGCACGTTCAATGCGCAATTTATCGCCTGCGTCCCTTCGGGAGGCGCCCTTTGTCCAAGCGATGCCGCTTTCGCAAACTCCAGTGGCCCCGTGGCGGGCAACAGTTCTGCGGGACTGTTTTCGACACAAGTGCCCAAGCTACCCTCGGGCGGAGCATTGACGATCACGTATAGCGTCACGCACACATTAGGCAGCGCACCGTGCGCAACGCCTGGCGGCGCCATCGACAATACGGTGAGCGTAGGCACACCCAACGGGATAGTTGATCCCGATGCCACCAACAACAGGTTTGACGTGGCCCAGTCGACGCCGGATGCAGCATCCTGCCTTTCAGCGGACCTGGGTTCCTCTACTGTCCAGTCGCCGACGACCTACTCGTCTGGTACCCCGATCACCTACACAATGGTATTCACCAATGCGGGCCCAGCGTCCGCCGACGGCTCCCACATTTCCGATAGTCTTAGTGTCGATCCATACGGCTACGGCACGGGGTCGTCGCTGTACGGAAGCCTCGATGTGCAGTTCGTCAGTTGCAGCGCCACGAACGGCGCCATCTGTCCTGACGCTTCGCAATTCCAATCGTTCAGCGCCGTCAACACCTACAACACGAGAACCGTGTTTCCGTTTGATGCGATCATCCAGACGTGGCCCTCGGGCGGAACGCTCACCGTTGTCTACAGCGCGACACACACTTTTGTGGGATTGCCCTGTGCAACGAGCGCCGGCGTCCTGTACCACGATGTCGTTGCGTCGCTGCAATTCCCAAATGACACCACTGTCGATCCAAACCCGTACAACAACTATTCGGTGGCGATCCTCGACACACCTGCAGCGCCGCCCTGCCCGCAGGCAGATGTCTCCGCAACACGAACGCGCAGCTCCACCGGATTCGTTTCGGGTGCGCCGGTAACATATACCACGACCTATTTGAACGGCGGACCTGCCGCCGTGGATGGTTCTCGGATCCTCGATGTGCTGCACTTGCGAGGCGAAGCCGAAGCATCCCCTGGCATGCTCGATGTGCGATTTGTCGGCTGTACTGCAACGGGCGGAGCGGTCTGCCCCACAGCCGACAATTTCAATCACTATTCCGGAACCCTCATCCGCGACTTTGCTCTGTACGGATACTTCTACTACCCCGATTCACAGGGCATACCAGTAGCGACGTGGCCATCTGGAGGTTCTCTCACGGTCACCTATCAGATCACGGTCACGCTGCCCGTGGGTCTCTCTTGTATTGCTTCCACCGGAAATGTCGACGCACTAGCCACCGTCGAGGTTCCGACGGGAATCACCGATCCCAACTCCCAGAACAACCAAGCTTGGGATGACGACACCTTCGTATGCGCGGATATCTCGCTTAACAAGTCAGTCAGTCCTAGCTCAGTGAACGCACGCGATGCCGTCACGTATACGATCGATGTCACCAACTCGGGAACAGGCGACGCCGCGAATGTTGCATTCGCCGATCCGTTGCCCAAGGGCTTCGCGTATGTGAGTGCTGCCTGTGCGGCAAAGACAGGCTCGCCAACTTGCGGCACGGTGAGCTATGACGCAACCACTCGGACGGTTACCAGCACAATTGCCGCCTTACCCAGTGGCACCGCCGTGCGTTTTTCGGTCGCGGGCACAGCTGACACTACGCCGGGGACCTATCTCAATTCCGCGAGCGCCGCGCTTGCTGACGATTTCTTCGATCCCATACCGCTATCGAACGCGAGCTCTGTCAATCTGCAGATATTCAATACGGCTTCTCCAGTCACCATCACGAACACGCTGACCGGGTTGAGCAAGGGGCTCTCGACACCGCTAACCTTAACCGGCGCGCTTGTGTGCGGTACGCAGAAAGCGCAGAACTGGTCCGTTACCATTTCGCCAGGATCACTCTCGGGGAGCTCTACCGCGTTGACGTTCTGGGACAAGGACACCTGCACTGTTACACAGGATGCCCTGCCAGCACCGCCCCCGGGATATGCGTGGTCAGGAGCCCCGATCATTGCTCCGAATCCGACTCCCGCGCTGGGAATAAGCACGCCGCTGACAATCAATATCTCGAATGCGCTGATCACCCAAGGTGTCGGTGGTCTCACCGTGACAAAGCACATTGCTGGCCCGGCCGCGGGTACAGCGCAGGTGTCGGGGGCGTTCCAATTCACTGCAGATTGCGGTGGTAGCGGCACCTTCACGGGCTCGGCAATCGTTGTTGCCGGGGGTGACGCGGTCGCTTCGATGCCCGCAGTGCCGGTCGACGCGCAATGTCAAATCAGCGAGAGCAATGCCTTGCCGCCACCGCCAGCGGGTTATGCGTGGGCGGCGGTACCTGGCGCTCAAAGTGTTTCGATTGCAGCGAACGGCACCGCCGTCACGGTGATCAACACGTTGCTCGCTCAAACCGTTCGGGTAGCAATCAGCAAAGCAGTGACGTCGAGCGGATCGGTTCATGCGGGTGGCTTGGCAACATTCACTGTCACGGTAAGCAACACCGGCGATGCACCGGCGCTCCAAAGCGTGGTGCACGATCCCTTGCCCACGGGTGTCACCAACGCGAGCTGGTCATGTCATGCCACCGGCAAGGCGACGTGTCCTAACGCATCGGGTACTGGTGCGCTGAACGAATTGATACCAGCAATACCGGTGGCCGGTGTGCTTACGTATGAGATCTCGGCAACGCTGGCGGAGGGCGTTGATGGCTCGGTTACCAACACCGCTACCGTCGACGCGCCGACCGGCGGAAGCTGCGCGCCGTGCAGCGCGAATGCAAGCGTCGTAGTCGCTGGCCAGCAACAACCGACGCAGTCGGTGCCAATGCTCGACTGGCGTGTGGTGATCTTGCTCATGTTGGTCGTCTGCGGGTCTGGCGTTGCTGGTGCACGACGGGCGAGGCATTAACCGACAAATGCTGAACATTGATGGACAGGCTGCGCGACCAACGCATGCCGAACATCGCGGATGAGACGGAGAAGATGGTGAATCTATCATTCAGACTTGCATGGATACTGCTTGCGGCTGCGCGCCTTGCGCAAGGAAACGAGACCTGCGGACTGCAGAACGTCACGTACGCGGCGCCGACCGACGTCATTTTTTCGGGCAATTTCGACACACAAATCGCAGCGGGGCTCGGCCCAACGTTGGCTACCGTTGCCGTCCCCTCGTTTGGTGTGGCACCCACCGTCACAATCACGGCACCGGCAACCGGTTCGGCGCTTGTTAGCGGGACGGTGCAAGTTGCTGGGACCGTAACAGGTCCACCCGGAACTGGCGTAACCGTAAACGGCATCAGCGCCTATGTGACCGCCGGAAAGTTTGTTACTCCACCCTTCAAGGTCGAGCCTACGACAACGTCGCTGTCAGCACAGGCGATGACACTCGACAATCTTTCCGCGTCGAACACCATCAACATCACCAGCGGGGCGGCTGACGCGGGCGCGCGGCTCGCAACCGACTCACCGATCGGATTTGCCGCACTGCCGGTACAGTTCAATCTGACAACGAGTAGCACGCAACCCGTACTCGGGGTAGTCGTGGATTTCGGCGACGGTTCACCGAACTATACCGACAACCGGACAGGGTATGTATCCAAGCATACCTATTCCAACCCAGGGCTCTATGTGGCTTCAGCAACCATCACATTTGCCGACTCCTCTCAGCAGTATGCGAACACGATGGTTATGGCGCTATCGATGCCTGAACAGCGAGCCGATATTTGCTCCACATTTGCGTACGTGCGGGCCCAAATGATCGCGGCCCAGCCATCAGCGGCCCTCCAAGGATTTACTGTCGACTTCTCGACGAAACTCTCGCCCTTGTTTCAAGCATTGAGTACCCGCGGGTTACTTGCCAATGTGGGAGCTCAACTCGGCACGTTGGCAGCCGGCACCATTGGACTCGACACCGCGGACTTGATGGCTGTACGCGACACCAACGGGCGGCTACTCGGTTTCCCAATACATTTTATCCGCGACACCAACGGTGTGTGGCGAATCAATGCAATGTAACCAGCGCCCTGCGCGGAGGCAATTCCCATGACAAGAATCAAAACATTCATCGCATGCGCCGCCATCGCTGCGCCATTGGCCTTGCTTGCTGGCGACGTATTCATGATCTGCTACCCAAGTGAACTGTTCAACCGCCACGCACGTGACTTCGTGCGCAACGGTCATATCGCCGATTTCCTTTTCGTATCGCTCACGCTTGTCGGAATAGTGGCAGCGCTATTCATGGCGACGAGGGAAAGGCGCAAGACGTGGCTGGCGGTGGGCGCAACAACTGTGGCGATTGCCTTGGGTTCGTTCGTGCTGGCCGCACTAGTCGGAGGTGCGACATGGCATTGAGGCAGTGTCGCAGGAGGCCATTCGTGCGTGGATGGCAGCTGATAGGTTTTCTCGCCGTAGCGAGTGCGTCGTCCATGGTCAGCGCATATGACTACGACACCCATTCGCTGGTGACCGATCACGCATACCGCGATTCGGTATTGAATCCCCAGACGGCGAATTCGATCGTCCCAGTCCTCGGCTTCGACCGTCTGGACAAGGACTACCCATTTAGCTTTACTGCAACGGGCGGCGCAGTCGCGCCTGATGGCGTCGCTTACTTCGACGAAGCTGCGGTACAGAATCCAGCGGTCAATCTTCCTCCCTCCCCGGGTTCCGGAACCACATTGGCTTACCGAAGGTATCCACAACAACAGGAGCGCAACTCGTTCGATGACTTGGTCGGTGGAAACTACATCGAAGGGCCGACCGGGGAATCTGCGGAGGAACGCGTTCGATCCTGGCTGGTTCGCGGAACTGTGCGCGAGGACGACAACGATGGGCGAATCCTACTTAGCCACGGCTTCTGGATAACCAGCGATGAACGTGACAAAGATCCATTTGGATATATCTTCCGGGCGGCGAAGCATTTCTACGACCCAATCTACAATCGCGCGTTCGACTTTGAGACAACGTGCAACGCGTACACGTGCATTCCTTCGATCAACTGGAGTCTCGGCCGCACAAATCCACTCGATCCTGCATCGGATTCCGAAGATCTGAATCGGAGAAATCACTTCACTTGGCAGGATGCGCGCAACAACTATTGGTGGGCGCTAACGCTCAAGCGGGACTACGGGTCGCGTATTGCCAGCGGTTTGTCGAGCTCTCAAGAGCGGCTGCAGCGATGGGCCTCCACGCTGAATGATCTGGGGCACGTCGTGCACCTTCTGCAAGACGCCGCACAACCTCAGCACGTCCGAAATGACAGCCATGCCCCGCCGCGCATCACCAGCGTATTCCTTCCGGGAGAAGGGCCGGCGGATGGCGCATTCGAGGACTATACCGAGTACCGGGTTCATCGTGACTTTGACGCGGCCACCGACAATCCGATTCTCGGCGTGGGCAATTCTCTGCTGGAAATGGACGAGACGCTGCCACCGGTAGCTGCGTTGCCACGAATCGTGCTCGGCGATTCGAACTACTATCCGGGCAATGGCGCTCACGTGCAATTTGCCGCCCCCGTCGAATTCTTCACTACCAGGCACATCGAGTCGGGCGGCGACAACGCAAGTGTGATGACGCGCCGTGGCTTGGCTGATTTTGCCAATCGCAGCTTCTTCACCATTGGAACGCTACCGGGTTTCCGTGAATGTGAGCCGCCGCAAAATGCGTCATGCGTTCCCACCGCGACACCAACGTACTCACTTCCGCCGAACGACCTTGGTTCACCGGGTTACAGCGCCAGCCAATTTGATAGTGGCCTGCGTGTAAATGGCCGTGTGGTTTTCCTAGGCGAGTATGCCTACCCCATTACCGACGCCATCAGTCCCGCCTACGACGCGTCCCTTGGTGAGCTGACCGCTTATGCCGGAAAGGCGCCTTTGGTTACGAAAGCCCAATGGACCGATCTCATCCCTGACGACTTGCGTACGCAGTACCTGACGAGCGTCGGCTACACGATGAGCTACAACAACATGCGGTACATGGCAGATGTCATGTTGCCGCGCGCTGTTGGCTACACGGCAGGCATGATCGACTACTTCTTCCGAGGGCGTCTTGACGTCGAAACAACGCGTAGCGGTGTTTTGGCAGTACTGAATCAAGGGTCGACGCATTCGATGAATGCGTATGGCTATCCTTGCAATGGAAGCGCGGCGTCGGACAATTGCGGCATCTTCGGCTTCAACCACCTGCGCTTGAGAGTGCACAACACAACGCCGGATATCACCGTGAGCGGCACAGGTAGCGTGGTCCCACAAGCAATGGCGTCGACTACAAGCGGCTCGTTGGCGAATTCGAATTTCACAGGCCCTTATCTCGTAGCCATTGCCCGATATCACCGCAACGCGTGCTATACCCCGGCGCTCGGTGGTATTCCCATACAAACCGCGTCTGGAACCATAACTAACCCCGCGCCTTCATGCGCAGCAGGTTCCATACGTACACCGTATCAAGAGGTATCAGTGTCTAATTCCGCAGCGATTGACGCGGCGACTTTGAACGGCACGTCAGCCGCGGATGTGGAGTTCGATTTCGGTAACGATCCAATCCCGGTCAATGCGACGGATCTCATTATTCAGGTTGTCTATCGTGGTCCTCTCGGGCAGGAATCCGATGGCATCGCCGTGGGCTCATTGGACATAGCGGAGCCCACATTCGCCGCCTTCTGGAACAACACCGACTACTTCGTTGGGAGCAATGGGGATTGGGTTCACGACACATCGTACCCCTATCTAACCTGGGGTATCGGCACGTCGATCGTCTGCACAGCATTAAACCAAGAGTTGTTTCACATGGACGTCAGTGACACCAACGACCCGGCAGACATCTTGACCGCTCCATCTCCAGACAACCCCGGCGCCGTCCGTCTCGGCCTGCTTCTGCAACCGGCGCCAGCGTACAACGGCAGTGTCATCCTCCAAGGATTTGGGTTGATCCATAGCAACAGTCTAGATCATCAACCGACGCTATATTTTGACAATGAAGTTGTGCCAGTCCTTCAGCAGGCCAATGTCGAGAACATTTCTGACTCCGCCTTGGTCAATCCCATGGCCTCATGCGACGTTGGCACTCCGAACGCATCGTCACCGTGCTGGCGCTCCGACCCGGTGCAGCAGCGCCGAGGGGTCGTCTGGGGCTCTGTGTGGTGGCCGTTCCATCTCAACGTCAATGCACCATCGTTTGGCTTTCCGGACGAAGATGTTCCGCCAGACGTTGACTCGGCTGCCCTGCCGGCATTCACCACAGCGGCTGTCAGAAGTGGTGGGGTTGTCACTTTCAACAACATTGCAGGTCCGGGCGCTTGCCGGATTCCATAGTGAACCGTTGACTGGCGCACGCAACAGTTGCGTGCGCCGCCTTCACGGGAGTCACCTGGTCAGGCATAACAGGAGTGGCGTTCGCGAAGCGGATGCATAGCACGACCGCCTGCATCGGAGTCGCCCGCTGAAAATGCGCGGTATCAATTTGGCCGAAAGCTGGACTGGCTTCGGCGCATGCCAACTACTCCGCCTAGCTGGGGTTGGCCTAGTAGTGCGGTCATTGGCCTCGCCCGGGTAACCTCCCATGTAGGTTCGATGGTGGGTCGACAGCGAATGACCCTTCGCGAAAAGGCAAGCGGCTATTTGTGCTTGCTGCGAATCGTCCTCTTACGTTGTACGGCGACTCGCTTGCTCCGAACCTTGGGCTTCTTTTTGGAAGAAGATTTGGGCGACAGCTGCTCCAGACGCGCGAGAGCTTCTCGCTTTCCGATTGAACGCAACGCGGCGATCGCCGCGACCTGTTCTCTTCGAGGCAAGGTCTTCTTCGCCTCCCAGTTGTATACCGATTGCTGGCTGACATTAAGGAGGCGAGCAAGCTGTGGTCCCGACAGACCCAGACGCCTGCGTAACGATGGCAGACCCTTGGCCACGAACCGTATAGGCTTGTCCGTGGCTGGCCTCTCCATAGTGCTTGGCGCTCGCTTAGCGAGCATTGCATTTTGACGGGTCAGTGCGGCCACTTGGCGCTTGAGTGCCGCGATATCGTGCCGATGCGTCACCGAGGCACGCTTGAGCACCGCTGTCTCGCGCCGCAATTCACGCCGGCAAAGACGCGAAATCTCTTCCTTCAGCAAAGATCCAATGTTTGGCATTGCGCTAGTTCCGTGGACTAAGCCGCTGAGTATACGCGGCGCAACATGCCTACTGCAGCGGACCTGCTAGAATCCGGCCGCTGCTCCGGGGAGCGGCGTTGTCCTTCGCATTTCTGGGGTAGTCCATGGGTTTCCGTTTCTTTTCTCGCTGCGCCGCTGTGGCGCTGATGGCGAGCTGTCACCTTGCAATTGCTGACACCACCGTTTTCATCAACGAGATTCACTACGACAATGCCAGCACCGACGCGAACGAAGCCGTCGAGGTCGCCGGCCCTGCGGGAACGGACCTCACCGGCTGGCAACTGATCGGCTACAACGGCAGCGGCGGCGCGCCGTACGCGACGACAGCCACGCTCTCAGGTGCAATCCCGGCGACGTGCGGCGGCTACGGTGTCATGTCCGTGCCGATGGTGGGCCTGCAGAACGGATCCCCCGACGGCATTGCGCTGGTCAACGCTTCCGGCACGGTTGTCCAGTTCCTGAGCTATGAGGGCTCCTTCACGGCCGTCGGCGGTCCTGCGAACGGCATGGTGAGCGTCGATATCGGCGTGAACGAGAACGGCACGGGCGCGGCGACAGACTCGCTGCAGCTGACCGGCACCGGCACACAGTACAGCGACTTTACCTGGCAGGCAGACGCCGCAGCGACGTTCGGCTCCTGCAACACCGGGCAGACCTTCGGTACACCGCCCGACATCGCGCCGGCTGTCGTGACGACCGTACCTGCGAACAATGCCACGGGCGTGGCGCTCGCCTCGAACATCACGATCACCTTCTCCGAGGCCGTCGCTGTTACGAGCACGTTTGTTGACCTTACGTGCAGCAACAGCGGTTCGCACAGCGCCGCGCTCTCGGGTAGCGGCTCGAACTACACGCTCGATCCGGATGCCGATTTCGCATTCGGCGACAGCTGCACCGTCACTGTGATGGCCGACCAGGTGACCGACCTCGACGGCACGCCGGACCAGATGGCGGCGAACTATGTGTTCTCGTTCGCGACGGTCGCGGGCGACGTTCCGCCGACGGTGGCAAGCACCTCGCCGGTCGCCGGCGCGACGGGCTTTCCACTCGGCGCAAACCTGCAGATCACGTTCAGCGAGCCGGTCAGCCTGACGCAGCCAGGCGCCTTCGACGTCACCTGCGCAAGTAGCGGATCACACAGCTATGCCGTCACCGGCACCGGCGCGAGCTACTCGATAAACCCCGACGTGGACTTCACGGCGCTTGAGAGTTGCTCGCTGACGATCTTCGCATCGCACGTGCTCGATCAGGACGGCACGCCGGACGCAATGGCAGCAAATGTCGTCGTGACCTTCACAACTGGCGCTGATGTCTCCGATTACTACGCCGGCGTCGATACCAGCAGCGGCCCAGCGCTCGAAGCGTGGCTACACAACCGCATCAAGGACCACACCGCGTATCCCTACACCGCGAGCACGACGGACGTATGGGACATCCTCAACGCGGCCGACGAAGATCCGATGAATCCGGCGCACGTGGTCGACATCTACAAGAACACGAGCTACCCGAAAGGCAGCGCGAGCCTTAACCGCGAACACACCTGGCCCAACTCTTACGGCTTCAACGACATCACCACCAACAACGGGCTGCCGTACCCGCCGTACACCGACACGCACATGCTCTACATGTCGGACAGCTCCTACAACCAGAGCCGCGGAAACAATCCCTACGGCAATTGCAGCGGCACCTGCACGGAGAAGCCCACCGACATCACCAATGGGCTCGGCGGTCCTGGCCACTCGAACTACCGTTCCTCGACCGTCTGGGAAGTCTGGGATCACCGCAAGGGCGACGCCGCGCGCGCGATCCTGTACATGGCGGTTCGCTATGACGGTGGCACGAACGCGAACGGGCAGCCGGAGCCGGATCTAAGGCTGACCGACAACCCGAGCTTGATCACCGTGACGCCTTCGGGCGTGACCGTCTCGGTCGCCTACATGGGCCTGCAATCCGACCTGCTCGACTGGAACGACTTGGACCCGCCTGACGCGGGCGAGCAGCTGCGCAACGAAGTCGTCTACTCGTACCAGCACAACCGAAATCCGTTTATCGATCATCCGGAGTGGGCGCGCTGCGTGTACACGAACACGAATTGTCCGGTTGCCGGAAACAATGACTTTTCGATCAGCAGCAACCCCACGAGCACGACGATCGCCGATGGCACGAGCGTGGGCGTCGTCGTGAACACAGCGGTGACCAATGGATCCGCGGAGACGGTGACGCTCTCTGCCAGCGGCCTGCCGTCGGGCGTTACGGCTTCTTTCAACCCGCCCACCGTCACCGCGGGCCAGCCGAGCAATCTGACGTTGACGGCTGGTGCGCTCGCGCCCTACGCCGTGCAGACGGTAACAATCACTGGAACGGCGCCGAGCCACACGCATACCGCCAGTCTCGACGTGACAGTGCTCGACGTAATCTTCCGCGACGCCTTCGAGGGACAGTAGGAAAGCTCTTACACGCCGCCGCGGCGATTTCCTACTGCGGCGGCGTGCAGATTTATCCGGAAACGCCGCGAAGTCTGGGGTGCTGGTCGTCCTGCAAGCCTATAACGTTGACTCGGGCGACCAAACGCCGAAAGGCTTCGAATGCTTCGGCTCACACGGTCTGCCAGTCTGCCGCTGGCCCACCACTTGAAGATGCCAGAGCCAGTGTTCAAATTTCTCTGCCCTAGACGGGAAGCGAGCCAGTAGTAGCGCCTTGAGAAGACGCGACGTCGCTATTCGCGTCAGGACTAGAGAGACACCAAACGAACTATTTCGTGAAGCGTTCGTTGATCGTCCTCAAGATCGTCTGGCTTAACTCCACTCGCGCATCATTCTTCTTTAACGGTTCGTTATCGGGAATGGTTTCAATTACCTGAATGCACATCCCGACGGAGTTGATTCTCTCGAGCCTGTCGACGTATTGATTTGCTTGCTTCATTGTCGACCGATATATGATCAGGAACGTCGCGGCGATGAACTCCGTGAGCACGCCCGATATCGCCGCCAAATGGGACGCTTCGAGGTTAGAACCCGAAAACGCAGAATACACGCCCGTTCCGATGAGTGAGAATCCGACAATCATCACGATCGTCGTGATCCAAAAAATTGAGCGGATCTGCTCAAGATTGCGCTGGTAGTACAACTCCAGTTGCGTGCTCGCAAGAAGCCACAGAGGGCGCGCCTCAGTCGGATTTTCGCGAACCTCCTGTTCCGCCTTCGACATTCGATCAACGAGGCGTTTTCGAGCCAGGCTCGCCCACGACACAATCGAGAGCCCACCAGAAACAAGTATTGCTAGGATCGCGATACTTGTCGGTATTCTTCTCAGAAAATAGGACGGTTCTGTGTGTTCGTGTACTTTGACTCCGTTCTCATCAGAATTAAAATCGGCGGTCATCATGACCAGCTGATTTACAGCGCGCTCATACGTCCAAGGGGATGGCTTCCCGCGATTTTCTGCGTTGAAAGCAGCCGTTGCTGTAGGGTTGTCGAGTGACAAAAAGTATTGCTGGCGCGTTTCCCCTCTACCAATCACAAGTGCGGACAGTTGATACAACAACCAAATCAACAGACCCACGCACAGTACGCTCGAGCCAAGCCCCACTGTCGCCCTTCTCGAATCTGCAGACATCATTCAAGTACTCCACCTAAAGTATCTCAATGGCTGGGTTTGGTCATAATTTCTTAGCAATGCACTTTTACCGCGCGCGTACACCCGTTGGTCCCATCGCAATACATCACGATCTTGGAGCCGTTGACGCAGGCGGTTTCGGCGCACTTTGTTCCTGGGCTAAGCGTTCCACAGTCAGCTATCGCGGCGGGTTCGCCGAAAATCGCTTTGGCCTCCAGCAACTCCATGGCGTTCAGCTCCTGATGTCCCAGATCGATTGCCTCTTTGAGTGTCTTAGGCGTTGGCTTGGTCATGTGTGGTTGCCTGTTTCGGTGGTCTATTGGCCTTGAAGGGCCGCGCGGATCTGACTGCTGATGAGTCCAGCCTGGTGGACGATTTGCGCGTCCGGTACCAACTGAGCGGGTTTGGTGTCAGGTTGGACAGGAGCGAGCGTGATGATGATGTCGTGGGTCTTCGTTCGCGTGCCCGAAAGCATCGGGGTATTTCCTTGTGGCCCGGCCGAAAATCGCAATAACTTCCAGGTGGGCGTAAGGTTTCCACCGTAGGCAACGACGAAGGTGATTTCGTCGCTGAAAGTCGAATAGGGTGCGCCGGGGCCACCGGCGCTGCCTGGAATGGACGCGATGAATGCTTTGTTCGCGATAAATTCGGCGATCTTCAGATCGCTGTGAATCAGCAGACCGGTTTCGTTTTCGCAGTCCCGCTCAATGGGACTGTCTTTCAGAAGGTCCTCAAATGCGTACGTAAAGGCTATCGCTTCCTTCCTTGTTGCATCGGCGGATCCTGAGAAGCCCAGTGCGAGTGAGTAGGTTTGCGGCGTGGTGACATTTCCGTTGTAGAACTTTGTGATAGCGCTGGGATGGATTGTGTTGAAGGTCACTCCAGGTGCGATGCCACCTTTTTCATCGACCGTGACTGTCAGAGTGACTTTGGCGCCCCATTTTCTGATCCACTCCACGGAATAGCCTTCCTTAGGCGGATTGCGCAATACCTCCTGCACACCCTTGTGCAGCTCGCAATGAATCTGGCCGACGATTTTGTTCTCATCGATTTTTTCCGCATCCTTGTCCTTGCCCCACCTTTGCATCTCTGGAACCTTCAAGCCGCAACCACTGATTGCGAACGCTGCTGCCAGCAGAACTGCCGAGGCCATTGGTCTTTTCATGCGCGGTCACCGTTCACTTCTGTGGGCGATTCTGTATGCAGTGATCGTGTGCGGCCCTATCGCCTTCGATCGAGTTTCTTGCTTCTAGGGACTGCGTTTGCGCAGCGGTCGCGCCAAAAGGCAATCGACTCCTTGATCGCAATCCTTCCCGCGTCCAGAACGCGCTCTCGATGCCGATCCAAGCGTGCTTGTTGATCGGCAGGGAGTTTCAAGTCGCGGCGCGAGCGCATCGTCGCGCGATCGATCCAGCTGCGCAGGGACATGCCTGATGGAGCTGCGCCAATCAATGAGGTTGAAGGGATGCCGTCGGCGTCCATGGCCTTCTTGAACCACTGATTTCCCCGCGTCGGATCGCGCCACGACAAGTAGCCATCCGGCAACAGCGAACGCGGAGCAGTGACACGACCGTTGATCGAGTACGGCCCTGGCGTTGACGACGGGCCGTAATAGCTTTTTAGAACGAACTCGCTAACGAGACAGCCATCGATGGAATATCCCAACGAGGGTGCCTGACACGGATCGCAAATCTCCGCCAAGTACTGAACGTGACTTTGCCCATCGGGAGACGATCCTGCGATTGTTGTGGAGCCGCTGGGGTCCACAACCATCTCGAGGGCCTCATGGCTCACGGTGAGCGACCACAGGCGTGGATCATCCGTCACCTCGACGTAGGCAACGGGCATGCTGCCGCTGAGGACGTGATACCCGTAGTCGCCGTTCTTAATCGTCTCCACGAGTTGAATCAGCGCATAGCCGTTGGGAACTCCTTCAGGGTCGCTGAAGTAGTGGAGGCTTCCCGTTGCGTTCCACGCCGGCGCCAAGTGATGCTGTATTTGCTTGCTCACGGCAGCTGCGACCGTGGTCGCGTCATCGCTAGATACCAACCCATCCGGATCGATCAGCGCGATCGAAAGCGGTCCGAAGCTCACGACTGTGGAACCATGCTCGTTACCGGATGAAGTTCCCACACTTTCTCTGGCTTGGCGTAAGTCGGGCCCGGCGGATGGTTTGCGTGTTCACCGTCGAAGTAGAGAGCGCCGGTGACGTGGACCTTCATTCCGGGCTGGATCTTTGTGTATCCGGAAGCCCTTATCGTTTTATCTTGGACCGTGGTAAGAAACTCTTTTCGAATGGCTTTCAATTTTGCGTACATCGCAGAATTCGTCGCGGGCAGCCCACTGACTTCGACGTTCATGAACCGCGCGTTGGAATCCGTGATGGTGGGTTTGTTGCTCAACACGCAATGAAAGTCGTTGTCTGCTTCATGACCGAATGCCACCAAGTAGGCGTCTATCGCCACGTTGACCTTCTCGTCATCCATTCGCGTGGCCGGAGCATTCTTCAAGCTCGACAATGACGGGTCGTAGCCAAGCATTTCATCGTCGGACGGAAGTGAGTCGACCAGATCGACGAGCTCGTAGTGCTTTTCCGCACCGCTCGGCACGCTCAATTTGACTGCTTTGCGGTACTTTCCACCGAAAGGCTGATTGAGCACGCTGATGGGCTTGCTCGCACCCATAGCCGCGATGGGCGCCCCTTCGGCCCCGACTGGCGGCACAACAATCGATGCCGCGTGGCAGACGTTCGACACAACGCTGCCGGAACAAGTGGACGGTATGAGATCTTGATCCAGGCAAATACGGACTTCTGCGAGCTTTGACTGCCCCTGCGCACTGCCCACACAAGACACGAGAACCGAACCCGCTGGAAAAGTCGGGTTGGCGCTGACAAAGGCATCCGCCAACTCCTTCACTCCTATTTCCTGCTGCTGAGTCGGTGATTGAAGTGAGCTGGGAATTTCGATCGAACCGAAGGTGTCCGCAATGGCGGTGAAGTATTCCGACGGCGTGAGACCAGAGCACGTCCCGTGTTTGTCCCACTCATGCTGCATCAACTCGGCGTCAGGCATTGCCTGTTCAGCTTCTTCCGTTTGTTCGGAGGTAAGCTTTGTGGACGCGGCGCATTCCTGTGGCCAACTTCCGTTTTCGTACTGGGGCCAGAGCCCGTGCACGATGAATCCGAAGGCCGTCTTGCACTGTTCGCGCACGTCATTGATGCCGCAATGTGATGCGGCCCACGTCGGCGACCACGAGAGCGTCAGCAGGTAGTAGTCAAAATCACCTGGCTGACGACCCGTCACGCCGCCCTTTGGCGGCTTGCCTTTCTTGCTCTTGCTATGCGCCATTGCCTCGAGCGGCGCGTGAGCGTCCACAGCTGCTGCCCGATTTGGCGATGCGACTGATGGGGGCTGGGCTGTCGTCGCTGGTGTCGTCGTCTCGGCACTCGGGGTGCTCGAACGTTGCGGGGATGCCGCGCACCCCGCGAGCAGTAGAACAGCGGCGCAAATCGCAAGACGAGACATGGTGACCTCCGGTAGCGTGGGTACCTCTGTTGCCGAAAGAGGAACCTCGCAGTTGCAATCTTGTGCGACGAGAGTTACGTATTTTTTCCGAAATTGAATTCGCGCAAATTCTTTATCCGATCGTCGGTGACCGCCGACTTTCGGATCTTGTTGGCTTCGAAATACGCTTCCTTCGCGTGTGTCGTATCGCCTTTGACTTTGAAAACGTCGCCTTGAAGGATCAATCCTTCGCGCTTAAGCGAGCTGACTGATTGGAGACTGTGTGAGAGCCGTAGTGCCTCGGTCGCGGAATCTGCATCAACCCACACCATGCTGGCCTGGGCCTTCACGTCGTCTTCCGAACGCCGATGCGCGGGCGCGACCCAATCGAACTTCGCGGGATTGCCATTGAGTGCAGCGATGCGTGCTCCGACCGATTGAGCGACGTCCGTTTGCGAGAACTTCGGGTTCGTGCTGTTCATCTCGTCCATCGCGGTGAATGCCAGATTCGACCATCCGAGGGACGCGAGTGCATCTCCGGTGACTAACCACTGCACTTCCGGGTCAAGGCTCGGATGTTCCCTTGCGACCGTCTTACGCGCGATCTCGACGACGGCTCGAAGTTGCTTTTCATTTGGCTGCTTGTTCAATTCGGCCAGCGTGTTACCGGTGTTCAGATAGGAGGAGAGATCGTTAGAGAGTGACGCTGCCAATTCGCGCTGTTGCGTCTGCACGGCCTGCACAGGCGGCAACAGCACATTGACGTGCCATAGGGGCAACGGTTCCACTCGCAGGTCGAAGCTGTAAGCGTTCGTCAGCTCGCCGCGCATGATGATGATGTCGAGTTGCGCCTTGCCGATTGCCGCGATATCACTGTCTTTCGGGTCGATCCAGACGCCCGGCGACACGTTGATCACGTCATAGTGGACTTGGCGTGGGCTTCGATTGATCAAGACGGCAGGATTCGCGTGATTGAGGTCCATGACCTGATAGGACCACGCGCTTCCTGATGGCGAGAAGTTCGGTGTGTCGATGCCCGCATCGCGCTGTGCGGCGAACACGTACTTGTTGATCGCGTTCACCAACACGACGACGGATGGGTGCGTCGGCCGGTCCGGTTTGACGATGGTCAGGTGCGAGCTGTCCTCGATGGGTCGCGCCGCTTCATCACAATGCCGCGAGGCGCTCGACCAGGGCACCACAACGATCGGCCCGGTCGCTTTTGTTTCGTAAGCGCACACCACGCGTGTCTGCGGATGCGGCGTATTGGTCCAGTCGTCATCGAGCAGTTTCAAGAATTCGTTGCCATCGGCGGGCCGCATGTTTCCGAGAGCGGGATTTTGAAGAAATAGGTCGCCGATCGTCGCGATCTGCGCTCCAGCCGAGGGCGTGCCGAACAGCATGATGAGTGGCGTCTGCTGCAGATAGTTGCGGTTGCTATAGAGCTCGCGAATAACGACTAGGCCGCCCATGCTGTGGGCCACGAACACGACGGTGGGGTAATCCCAGACGTGATCGAACGTGAGCGAGCTATCAAGCTTGCTCGCCGCTTCCCGAATGCTCAGGGAGCCGCCACCCAGCATCGTCGATGTGAACCCAAAGGCGTATACGTCGACCTTCCCTCTTAGTTCGGGCGAGGTCCGCAGTAGGTCGAAGAAGGTCTGACCGTTGTCGCTGGTCCACGTGCCCAGCGTATCCCCGAAAATCCCATGCACGAATACGACGGCGACTTTCTGGGGCGCGGCGGGGTCTCTGGAAACCCATCGAGGATCCGTAGCGTTGAGCGTGTTCTCGCGTCCGGTCGAAGTAGTCGGCGTTGTTGGCTTGTCGTGCGGGCAACCGACGAGCAGAAATGCTGCACCGACGCTAAGCGTGATGTGAAGGATCGCCCGAGGCCAAGGTCCTACTCGTCGTTTGTCCATGGGTACCTCAGAGTTCGCACTCAGATCGTCATGGAGAAGCCGGTTTGCCGAAGATGCCGCACACCCGAGCCACCCACGACGAAACTTTGGGAGCTCACAACGAATGTGCGAAATAGAGGACGCGCGGAGCACTCCGAAGAGGCATTGCGCCACTTCGTCCTCTTAAGTCGGCAGAGGCCCCCTCATTTCGGCGCGACCGTCGCGCCCTCCGGCAGGTACAGCTATAGCAGCAATTGCGGACGAGGTGACCTGTCAACCTTTGCAACCGCGGGTTGACGGCGCGCCGCGACCGAAGTATCGATCGGGCGGCGTTCCGATGTCTCGAAGGGCTTATTTGTGCGCCTCCCCGCGGATGATCGTCTTTCGCTCCAGTGGTGATTCCCTGCGAATCAAAGCTGGGAATATCGTACTGATAGGCGTGGTTACCGCTGTTCGCTACGTTCGGGCAGTTAAATGGTGCAGCCGACGGTGCACTGCGACCTTGTGGTGTCAGTATCGCAACGGAAGGGTCTCCGCAGCCCGCAGGAATGAGACATTGGGCGAGAGCAAGGAGGGCGGGCCAAGGCATCCGCGCCAGCACCGGAGTATGATCGAGGCCGCGGTTTCGCGGGAGATGCATCATGAATGCGCGCTACATGTTCCCTGCCATGTTTGCGTTGACCTCGGTGTTGTTTTCATCGCTGGCGTGCGGACACGCAAGTTTGCAGGGATTTGACGTTAGCCCCTCCGGCTCTGGAAACGCCGTTTTTCTGACAACAGGTTCGCAAGCGTCGCGGCCCGTGGGAGCCGGGGCGACGTGGTCCGTATCGGTTGACCAAGGCTTGCTCCGTTCTCAGCCGGCGACAGTCGTCCTGAATTTTCCTGATCGTGCTTCGGCGACCTTGTCGAAGATGAGAGCCCAGTTGCGCGAGCCAGGAGGCTTCCTCTGGACAGGTCGTGGCGACGGATGCACAGCAGTATTCAATGGTTGGTCCATTGGCTTTCGCGGCGTGATTTCGTGCCTCAACGCGAACTATGGAGTTGATCCAACGAGCTCGGGCGCTCTTCAGTTGACTCGGTACGATGCTGTGCCCGGAGCCAAGGACGTCGCTTGGGAGGTGCCGCCCGCGAGTAGTCCCACGGCTTCACCATCCGGCGGACAGAGCGCGGCACCACTTACGCAAACGGACACGGCGATCGACATACTCGTTTTGTATACCGAGGCCGTTCGCTACCATTTTGATCCCGGCGGCGGCAACACGAACACCACGGCATTCATGCGTCAGTGCGTCGATGTGACGCAAGCGGCGATGGATGCTAGTACGACACCCGGTCAACCGACAATCGCACAGGTTAATTTTTTGGCGGCGAAAAAAGTCTCTCGCAATGAGAATGGCGACGACTTCACCGCTGACTTGGATTGGTTGAGAACTCAGCCTGAGCCCATAAACCTGAGGAATTTTTGGGCAGCCGACGTCGTCGTCTATGTAACGGAAGATTCCGGTAACACGTACGGTCAGTCGAACCAGCCAAAGGCAAACGTTCCCTATGCGCCAGGTCCTGATTTCGCTCCCTATGCGTTCTCAGTAGTGATGAGGACCCACGCGATAAACGACGATTCGGGCGTAGCCATCCCGCAGCCTTACGTATTCATGCACGAATTCGCGCATACCTTAGGGGCTGACCATGACTACGGTAACGCCGTCAATCCAAGCAACCCCGTCCAGGCTTGGTCATTTGGGCATTGGGCGCACAACAACGCAGACGGCGGCGGCAACCGGACGATCATGTCCTACTACACGTCGACCTGTGCGCCGTCGCCTCCCAGTTGTCCTCGAATCCTCAACTACTCTAACGCGCAGGTCACGGTGGGTTGGTTTCATACCGGCATTGCCGACCAGCAGGAAAACGCTCGCACAATAAACGACTATGGCGTTCCCTATGCTGGGCAATATCGCACGAGCCTAGGGCGTATTTTCTACGACGGCTTCGAGCCGTAGGGGCGCTTAGTGAGAACGGTTTGCCTGCTTTTCCGATCATTGATTCTAGTGAGCGTAGCGTTAATCGCTAGCAATCTGCGCGCAGGTACTGTTCCGTTGCCATCGGACGTATCGGTTTCGCTGGCGGCGGGTCCGACGAGCGATCTGCGTGTGGGCGATTCCATCACGTTTACGATGACAGTAACAAATAACGGACCTTTAGCCCTCGGAGCATTCTCGATTGTTGGGCCGCAGGTGACGGATCAGTTCTACTATCCCAATGCTAGCTGGAACGACTGTGGACTTATCACTATTACTGGTGATGGTGCGAACGGGCCGTTTTGGCTGTTGGAGTGGAACCCAACCGGCGCAGTGGGTGAGAACCCGATGGCTGTGGGTGAGACGAGGACGTGTCACTTCACTTTGGCAGTCGCTCCCGGGTTGCCAGGGTTCTATTCCTTTTCCGTTCGCCTTGGATCACTGTGGACAGACCCAAACCCAAACAACAATTTTGCAAGTGTCGCGCTGCAACGTGCAGTGGAACCGATACCAACACTCTCGTGGTATATCAGTTGCGCGTTGGCAGGCTTATTTGCCCTTTTCGGCAGTATCGCTCTGAACCAACAGCGCTATAGCGTTTTCTCTAGCCGACAGCGGCGATCGACGCCTCGCTGCCATGTCATCCCTTGAATCGCCCATTCGCGTCGAGTTGCGTCGCACGTGAGGCTTATTCTTTCCGGATCGGCTAGGCGTTACCTGCTCGAGACGCGCAAGCGCCTCGCGCTTCCAATCGAGCGCAGTGCGGCGATCGCTGCGGAAGTGCGCATCAAGACGTTTGCTCACCCGTTTTGTTCGAACGTGCGGCCAATGCAGTCCGGCTATGTCGACGACGAAAACGGTGTCGAACGAGAGGTGCCGCGCCCATGAATACAACGACTGAGCAAGATCATGCTCGCCAGCTGCAAGAAGTCACGCGTTCGCTTTTTCTCGGAATTGTGCCGGAACGGCAAGACGAACTGACGCAGTACTGGACCGACTTTGGACCGCGGTTTCAGATACTCGATGACTGCGGTCCCGATGGATCGCTCATTATGGACGCTGGCGGATTTTTCATCATCCGGTTCAACCATCGCATGATGAGGTTGTTCTGGCTGGCAAGTTTTTTACTCTGGGAGGGATACACGGCGCAGCATCAATCCGTCACGACCGAGACGCTGGACCTTGCCAGATTCAGGCAAATCTTGAATTGCTTTGAGGCTACGCGGGCCGCGCGAGACGTCGATACCGTGCCGTGGCCAGCGGACATCCCTCTGCCGGGCGTTCTCGTTGATCACGTCGCGGGCGATCCCGCTCGAGTAGGGGGGGAGTTGGCGATCTTCTCCGTGGGCTGGGCGCTTCTTCATGAACTTCGCCACTTGATTCATCAGCAGCAGCAAACTTCTGCACCCGTAGGCGATGAGGAGTTGAGTCGGCAGGAAGAACTATCCTGTGACGCATTCGCAACACGGTTCCTCTTGGAGCGCGTGAACGAGTATGCGCACGCTCAGGGAAATGAACCTGCGGCAGTGAGCGAGAAGCGTCAGATGGGCATCTACTGCGCTCTGTATGCGATAACCTTGCTGACGAAGGAGAACTGGGAAGATACAGCCACGCACCCAGCGATGCAGTCACGCATTCGCAATGTGCTCGCGATCATCGAGTCACACGGCGTGAGCGTTACCGCCAACGTGATTGCAGTGGCGGCATTCGAGAGTCTGAATGCTGTGTATCCCAATGCTCCAGATCCGTTAAGTGGGGAGGTTGTCGAAATAGCGAGGCGCGAGACTTAGCGAGGATCACACGACACAAGCGCTTCGCGGTTCACGGCGACGCTAGAGGGCTCAAGCTAGCGAGAAGGTCGTCGCAGCAATTGATGGCCTTCTGCGCGGTCGCCCGATCCGGGGCGGCACCCTTGTGCATCACGTCATTGCGAGGATCAATCAGCAGCTTTTGGAAGTCGATGTTGACGGGTACAAGTTTCAACATCCGCGCAAGCTCAAAGCGTCCTCCGAGCATTCGAAATCTGAATAGCAACTTGTCTCCATAGCTAATGCCATCGGCTTGAAGCTTCTGGGCAATCGCTGACGTAAGGCATATTTCAGCGGCAGCGGCCGTTTCGATGATTGCGTGTCGGTGATCTTTGCGGGCAAACGCCTGGTACGAAGCCAGTTGTAGCTCATATTCCGGCGGCATCCCGGAGGACGCGCGTCGTGCCGCGACAACTAAGTCTTCCTTCTTAACAGAAACGTCCGGATTGCCCGTGACAATCATGACTTTCAACGGCGTTTGATCGTGTGGACGGATCTTTCGGCCATCGGGCAAATGGGCGAATAACTGAACGGACAATTGTTCGTAGTCTTGAATCAGGATGTCCGGATAGAGTCTGTACTTTGTTAACAGGTGCAGGTATCCAACAAACGAGTTCCGCCAGGTCAATAGACCTGCGTGCAAGGCATTTGCCTTCAGTTTTTCTTGATGCTTTGGCACATCAAAGTAGAGGAAGACGCGCTCTACGGCGCACACGCGCGGCTTGTTTGGAAACGTCGCGTGCCCCCAAGTGACGTTGCCGTCATCCGCGGATCGCCTGTACGACTCAGGGGATGTCAGCAAGGGCGTGGTGCCTTCGCGCCCGCTTTCCTGCGTTGCAGCCTTTGGCATTTCCAGCCGGCCTTCTACGCCGTTAACGTTGATTTGAAGTTGTAGGCCGAGCGTAGATTCCGCGCACGGAATTCCCCCTTCCAGATGCGCAACGGAAAACACTCGGGTTGTTTCATCATCCATCGGCGTGCTCTGCTGTCAGCTTTTTGGGTCACGCTGATCCTACTTTATTTTGGATGCAACTCGCTTGGTCCTACGATCGTCTCCGCCGTCTCGATTCCACATTTTTCGAGAGACGATGTTGGCTCAGATTTCACGAGGCAATAGCCGAAGTGCGGCAAGGTGTTCGTGCGAGAGCGACGAGGGATCTGGCGCAAGACATCCGGATGATCCAAGTGTCTAACGCGCGCGCTGACATCGGCCCTCACCAGCCAATGCGGCACGGCAGTCGGCGAGTGCGGACTAAGCGCGACGACCGGATCGCCGCGCGATCCGCACTCAAGAAATAATGATCGCAAGCTGTAGAAACGCAACGCAACGTCATTGCCGCGTGGCGCGAGTCGTCCTTCCGTGCAGAACGCGCGTCACTTGTTGCCCGATCGCTCTCGAGCCTCGCGCAATTGCATTTTGCGCACGATCGGTCAACTGGTCATCCGGATGCGTTGAGAGTTGTGAAAGCCTCAGCTGCTAGCATAGTGCAGGACTGCTTTGCACGTCATCGGGTCGCCCAAATCCGCGATCGCGCGATCATCAATGGATTGAGTTGAGTTTCCCATTGCCCAATCGACTGCCGAGTGTCTTTGGGGAAGCATCGCGGCAATTTTCACAGCGGTATCAGCGTTACGCTCTCTCAACGTCCAAATCATCAGGAGAAGAAGGACGCGTCGGCTTTTATCGACCGCGACTTGCTTCGCGACGGTCTCTATATATGACGGCTCTCCCTTGGCTCCCAGTAAGAGCGCCAACGCTGCCGAGTTGTGTTCCCGGCACTTGCGCAGCAGTTCCAGGGTGACGCGAGAAGCCAGATTGGCTGCGTTCGAAGGTGGGGCATCGAAGATGAGGGCCAGGACAGCCGATCGGGTTTGGGATTCCTTGTCCGAGAGTATGACGTAAGCAAACAGCTTCTCGTGCATTTGAGCGTCGCCGGTGCCCGCAAGTAACTCGAAGAGCTTGGAGCGAAGGTCCGGGTCGGTGGTGCGCTTGCCTATGGCGAACAATTCCTCCGTGTGTTCCGCCGTGTGCGGGGCCAATGCTATCAGCGCATCGGCAGCAGCCTGCGCAATGGGCAAATCCTCGTCCTCGCCGTACATCGTCGATCGCTTTGACCAGCGGTCTTTTGCGAGGATCATCAAGGTCGGCACATAGCTCGGATGCGGTTTCGACTTGAGCACGTTGGCGAGAGCTAGCCGAACGGGACTGGCGCGGTGTTCGACGAACGCCAACAGTGTCGCGGGGACGGGTGCGTCCAGGGCCATTCCATGTGCTTCGATCGCCCTTCCGGCGGCGTGCGCAAACCGGTGCGCCATTGCCTGCTCAATTTCGTTCTGCATGCCGTGCCGGATGGCCGCTTTAACGGCAAGCGTGCAGGTGGAAGACTCATCACTCTCCGCAAGCGCCCACCGTACATCGCCTTCAACCGGTAGACGCGCGTATTCATCCACCTGTAGCCGAAGGCGGCGTACGGGCGGACTTGGAGACGAGATCTGCCTTAGTGTGGCATTCGCAAGCGGGGAATCAGGTGGTGTCTTGTAGTCGAGCAAAGCGCCTTCGATCGCGCAAACCTGTTGGAGGTCCATCGAGAGATTGCTGATCGCAGCCAGGACCTGAGGCTTGCAGGCTTTGTATTCGGCCCAGCCGCTGTGCAGGACGCGGGCGAGGGTCATGGCGATTTCTACAGCCCGATTGATCTCCGACGCCGCATGGAGTTGACTGATCATCACGGAAAGATCCGTCGGCGCGTGGGTCAACAGGCAAACCAGTGCCGCATCCTCGATGCGCCCTTCACGCCCACCTTGCAGTAATGCGGTCCGCAGCCGTGGGAGATACGTCACATCCCAGTATTGGACGAGTAACCGCCACACGTGCTCCTCATTGCTCGATCCGTAAGCAGCGGAGATCGCAGCAGCCAATTCCGCCTTGTCAGGTGGCGCGTTTTGCGCTTCGTCGACGATGGCGCGCAGCCAATCCGATAGAAGCCGTGGAAAGTGGCGATGGGACATTAGGCTAGACCAGCCCCGCTCTTGACGTAAGCGCCGAACGTACGCACTGATGAATTCGGCCGCTGTGAGGCCATCGTCACGCTCACCAATGTGTTGCGCATAGTCGTCGCTGAAGACATCGTTGATGATGTCAAGCTGGGTATCGGCCCACTCGGCAGCGGATTCCGGAGTTGGAGTCAGAATCTGAGCGGCAGTGTCCAGAACACTTTCGAATGCATCGAGGTCATTGAGCGCGCCGGCAGCGATCGCGGAGTGAGAGGGGATGTACCCATACTCGACAATCTGCTTGGCCGCGTCGAGAAAGGCAGGCGTCAGTCCAGCCGAGAGCCTCACAACATCTTTCGCGAAGGATTCCGGATAGTAGGTGCGCTCCTTGGGAAGTACCTTCCGAATGAACGCATCAAGGAGGTCCGTTGTTCCCGTGTCTGCCAAGCGCGCCGAATACCACGCCTCGTCATAGCCCGGAGGGTGCCAGAAATCCATAGAGAAGGTGGACTTGTCCATTCGCCAAAGCAGGTACCGCGCGATCTCTGACGCGTTGCTCTCCGAGGAACCGGCGCGCGCGGCGAGTTCAAGCATGGCATCGAGGGGCCGCTCACCGGAGACGAGCTGCGCCTCCAGCCACGCGTCGATCTTTCTTGCGGCGGCTTTCCTTGGCGGCAACGGATGCGGCTCGTGCGCTGTCGACAGGACTTCATTCGCTCGTGACACAATCCGCGCGGCGGTTCCTGCCCCCCACTCGGCGTCCGGGCTCGTCGTCAGAAGGTCTATGAGATTTAAGATCGTCTTTCGTGTGACGAGCCTTTCAGCGCAGATGGCTCGTACGATGCCGGCTTCAACCCGAGGATGGTAGTACGTCAACATTCCGCTCTCGGTTTGGCGCAGGTTGCGGGCAGCGACAAAAAAGTCGACGAGCGGCGACACGCCTCGCTCCATCTCCGGATCTATGTCATAAAGGCCCTCTTCGATCTGACGCAATCGAAGTCGCGACAGCTTTTCGTTTGCGGCCAGTAACGACCACAGCACGGCAGCGGCGCGCACATCTTTTCGCTCCTCGATTTGTTGTATGACGGTGCCTTCAATAGCACTGCGATGAGCGCTGTTGATCGCGTCGTTGACAAAACGCTGCCGATTGCCGACCTTGTTGCGGTTTGCTGTTCGCAATGCGTCAAAGAACTTCTGGATTTCCAAGGGGGTTTCGAGCTTTTCTAGGGCGACTTCCTCTGCATTGCGGGCGAGCTCCTGAAGGTCACGGGGCAGTGATGGAATTCGTGTCGTGTACAGGTCCTTGCGCTCGCGTTCTTGATAGTTTTCGGCCTCCAGCGTGACGATCCACGGCTTTACGGTTTCAAGCGCTTGCGACGCCATTGCGACATCGAGCCGGGAGGTGGCGATGATCATGCGATTCGGTCGCGCACGAGTGAAGGCCGTGGCCAATTGATCATTCCAGGGACGACTCTTCGGGTCGAAGTCAAAGCGTCCCCAGGGATCTTCGATGTCGAAGAGCACAGGCGACGGAGTCGAGTTGCTGAAAAGTTCCCCCGGGCCGTGCTGGATGGGCACTTGAGTCAGTCCGGCATGGTCCTTCCGAAGTTCGTCAAAGAGCATTTTTGTTGCCAATGTTTTGCCCGTTCCGGATTTGCCGATGAGAATCGCAGCGGAGCGCTCGCTGATTTTTGCGCGGACATCCGCCCAGTTTGTGGGGTAGACGTATCCTTTGAGATCGGGGTCTGAGGCAATGTACCCCCCGTGATCGTAGATGACGCGCTCGATATCTGCGCGCCGCCAACGCCCGCCACCGGCGCCGCGAACACGAGCATGCGCGTCGTCGCGCAGCTTCTTCTTGCAGTCATCGAGCGAGACGTTCGGTACCCGGCAGGCGCTTGCTAGTAGTTGATCAATGTCTCCGGAGAGCCGTTCGTCGTCCTCATTAGCGACGACGGCAAGTCGACCCGAGATGTCGTGATTGAACATGCCGGCGATAAGTCGGGGAACTCGCTTTGGCCAGCTGCCGATCTTTCTTACTTTTAGCTTTCTGGCGTAACCATTGAGTCCTGCGCTCGTCACCAATACGTAGCGAAAATTTTTATGCTCCAGACGCTTCGCAGCTGGTACGCGTTTGTCGCTTCCATGGTTTAGGAGGCTGCGTAACGTCGTTGGTGTCCACGCGTTGCCGCTATGGCGCTTGCATTGGACAATGAGTGTGAAATCCTCGATCGCGATCTTGCTCTCAACTCGGCTCGGCTCTGAGTCGGAGAGCTTCGCTTCGATGTCCTCTTCGCTCGCAGGTTCGAGAACCAGCTCGTCGGAAATTCTGGACACCAGCACGAGATCGACTGCGAGCCAAACGGAGACATCGATCTGGTAGTCGTAGCCTGCCACGGCAGCACTGCCTGATCCGGATGTTGCTGCCTCGTCAGTATTCACCGATGACATCCTTCTCTTGTTGGGCAACCAGGCAAGCGATCGCACGCAAGCAGATTCAACCCGAATTTTGCCGAGCGCCCGCCGCTACAGCTCACGGTATCGTAAATGCTTCGTGTCCATTTATTTAGTCCATCTCACGTTTCGCGACAATGTCTTGGTATACGGACGAATCGTTTGCCGATTGGGGCTCTTTAAATGGAAAGAACGGAGCAGAAAGTTTCAGTGAAAGACTTGCGGGGGCCGTATCTTGACTACCTGCGCAATACGTTGACCCAGATCGTTCTACTGGGTGTCCTGATCTTGCTCGTCGCGCAATTGGTAGACCGCTTCACGTGGGCGCTACTGGCGGTGAGTCTTCTGCTCGGTTGCACTATTGCGTTTGGCATTTGGGCGGCGACAACCCTTTTCATGGAGCGAGCGTTGGGATCCGAGCGCTACCCTTCGACGCGCGAGCTATTTCGAGCACTGTGGCGGCGCCGTGGGCTTGTCCTGGCGATCCCCCTCATGTTCTTCGTCATTTGGATCGCCGTTGCGGTGAGTGGCATCAGTGCCTATCGCAGCGCGCTCAAGGCTTTTCAGGGGTGTGGGTCCGCCGTGCAGTATCCTGTCGCACCGCACTAACACATCCCTGGCGCCACACTCGACTAGCCGGTTCGCATTTCCGCTTGCGCGCCGCGCATACGAGCCGAGGTGATCCGTCGCGAAGGCGGACTACGCCTCGTCGGGGGCGGTGTCGGCGGGCCTCAGTTTTGCTTCAAAAGCAATGTTCGTTCCACTCGACGTGTGATTGCTTTGCTGCACGGCGAGGTCACCCGTTATCAACCAAACGCCAATGTCTTCGTAGAGCAGCGATACGAACAGACTCGTTGCGAAAAAGATCTTCGGACCAAAAGGCAAGATCAGCGGAGTCGATCGCGGCAAGATGGACATCGCAACACTTACTAGTTCGCCAAATGTCCGTTCCGGATCGTCCACGCGATATTCGATCCGGCGGTCACGTTCCGTGCGCTCCATGAAGGAGGCATTATTCGCCGCCACGTCCACATCGTACTCGGAGATCGGCGAGCGCGGCGTAAATACCCACGTTTCGGAGGGATCGAAATATTCGCACGCGCCTTCGGCTTTGTCTTTTTCGTAACCCAGGCCGACAATGATTGCCGTTGATGCAGAAACGTCCTTAGGCCACCCGGCAAAGGCGGGATGCACCGGACGGATCGCTTCGTTCGGCGGTAGGTGTCCCGGCGGCGGTGTGTAAGAGGCTAGCGCGTAGAACACGGTAATCGTCAGTTCGCGCCGGCCAGCGATTGCGAATAGCTTTGCAAAGACTTCGGCCATGACGGGCCGCGGCATGCATGACACGTCAACTGTCACGTGCATGTCAGCCGCGTCCGCTTCGATCTCGTCCAATCGACGCAGAGCCTCCAGCATCGTCAGAGGTTGCGTGTTCGTGTAGATCGATGCCGTTTGCTCGAGTCCCTTCGAGTCATCGTCTGGTCCGGATTTGATGGCCAGACACGGAACAGATGGTGATTTGTTGGTGCTGACGATGTGCCAGGCGCGCGGCTCCGGCGCTGCCATGATGATCAGCAGGCCCTCACGAATCGGCTCGGTCGCCGCACGATTCCTGAACCGGACAAGTTCAACCTTCACAACAAGTTCCCCTGCGCCGGTCGCAACGGCAATCGTTCGCTGGCGGGAACGAGAGTGTCTGGGACTTCGGACGATTTGCCTTCCAGCAGCTGGCTCGATTTGAGCGGACCGCTCATGTTCATCTCTTTCGTGTGCTTGAGCGGAAGCCGAAATTCAGGGGCTAATCGATAGCTGATGCGGACTCGCGCGTTTACGAGCGAACCGGACGTCTCGCTCGCATTGAAGGGTGCGGGCGCATTGCTACGAATGATGACGAGCGCACCCAGATCAATGCAGACGCGGATGTAATCCTTGAACTGCGACCATGCAACCTCGTCGATCTTGAAGGACAACGAGGGATCCGAGGAGAAGGGCCCGTCATACAGGGATGCCTGCAATGCTCCTCCAAGGATTTCCAGAAATCGATACGGCGCCCACGGCTGACTCGGAGAGGTGGTGCGCATGGGGTAAACGCGAAGCATGGATACAAACTGGGCAACAAAGGTATCCACGACGTACGTCTGCGCACCGATTGAATCCAATCGCGCATCCGTGCTTCGCGTCTTGGCGTACAGCGAATCGGCCAAGGTCAATATCCAACGCGGGTTTCCTTCCGCCAAGTCCAGAAGGTTGGGATAGTTGCAGTAGGGCTTGGCCGATCGAGGGCCGCCCTTTCTCCGAGCCTTCTTATTCCCCTCGTCAAACTGTTCTATTTCGCGCTCGCGAAATACCACGAGGGGAGCGATTTTGCGCACGAAAGGTCCGTGCGTGTCGGAGTCCTTGGCGGGCAACTTGTTGACGTCGATCTGCTTCGTATCCAATGTTGACCGAAACGACGCATCTTTGGCGTACAGACGCTGAAACGCGCGCGCAATGGTTGGTGAAATGGTTCCCCTGGCACTCGTTGTGGAGTCAGACTCGTCCTCCGGATCACCGACCGCTGAACTAGACCCGAGCACGGAGGCAAGGTCGGTTATGTCCGGCGTCAAGATTCCGAGCGACGCGAGACGCTTGTGGAGGAGATGTTCCGCAAACTTCCTAGCCTCTTCGCGCTTTTCGTACCACAGGGCGATCGGGCGATAGTCATTATTCGGCGTGGGCGCTCCCTGCTCTCCCGTTGCGATAAGGTCCGTCCCCGCAGGACTCAGAGAAATCTTTAGCCGCAGGATATCTGACGTTGATCGGAACGCCCGGACGATCGTCTTGAGCAGATCGCTCGGGATGATTTCCAGTTCATCCAGAAGCATCGCCCATCGCTGATCAGGCCGCTCGAGCAACTCATTGAGGGTCTGCAGGGCGGTGACAATGTTGTCGAGCCACGAGCTGCCGATGTACGCATGATTCTTCAGCACATCCAGGAAGGGCCTGCCGGCGCTGAGCTCAAGCGCTAGGGTTCCTAGTGAGTGTTGCCGTAAACGCAAGGCGAGCTTCAACCCTGCGAAGGACGCAACCCCGGTTTCCAATCGCCACAACGTCGATAGCGTTCGCGCAATCTCCGATTCCTGTGCACGGGACAACGCAAAACACAGTTTCGGCAGGCGTTCCTCACAGCGCAGCTGGCTGCACTGCTCGATCGTGTCGATGAGCGCGAGCGCGATGCCGACGGAGAACACCGCTTGTGATATGCCTTCACGCGCGGGGGGCTCTAGTCCTTGCAGCCGCTGGGAGAGTTGCTGCGCCCAGCGCACATCGGCGGGAACAAAGATTCCGATGAACGAGACCTTTTTGTCGGGGTTGCAAGCCTGCCAAATAGAGAATGCTTCCGGCGTCAGCATCTTGAGCAGCGTCGTCTTTCCGCTGCCGCGCGGGCCTTCCAACACGCAGTGGGTATCGCTCAACAGCAACTCGAACTGGGCCGGTGCGATGAACGACGCTGCGACCTGTCGGCCATTGAGGTCGCGCGCGTTGAACGCATCACCAGAAGGGATATTGGCGCGAGCGCTCATCGGCTGACGTCCGTCGGGAAGTGGTGCGTATCCAGCCACGTCGCCTGGATGCCTGCCGTCTTCAATGCCCGCCGCAAGGCGGCAAGACGCTGCGGAAGGAGCGTGCGCAGTGCCGGAACTTGGTTGACGAGTTCCGGCCAGGTCACGTACGCATTCGTGCCGCCTAGTGCTGTTGCGATACGGGCGACAATCGCGTCCAGATTTTCTGCGGGGATTTGAAAGCCACAGCCGTCCGGCAAGCCGCGCTTCTTGAGTTCGTTGAATTTCCAGTCATCCCCTTGCCACGACAGAGCCCGAATTCGCCCGCACGCGCTGCGCTCGGTCGCTTGAGAGACCACGTCGAGTTCGACGATGTAAAACTGATGGCTGGTCCTGGTTGCCCACTCGCCCTTGAGCTCCGCTCCCGCTGAGCCGGCAGCTAGTACAACCGACTGCCCGTCGCCGCTGTCCGCAGACAGCATCAACCGTGGAAAGTGTTTATGACCATGGACGACGATCCAGGCGACGCCGCACTCGGCCAATACTTGCATGAGCAGCTCGCCATTGTGCATCTGGATGCGACCGAGCTCGAGCGCGAGATCCTCATGCGCGACCGGGTGGTGATGCAATAGCGTGATGAAGAGGCGATTGCGATTGCTCTCCACCTTCGTCTTGAGTTCGGCACGCAACAATTCGAGCGCAACTTTGCCGATGCGGCCGCGTTCGTATTCGTTGGGCTGCGTCGTTGGATGGAAGTGGCTCGAGTTGACGAGCAACAGGAATATATCCTCGCGCTCAATGATTTCGTAACCACGTCCCCAGTAAACCCAGCGCTGATCCTCGCTGAGTAGCTCGGTTGGATAGTCGCGGTGGGCTTGGACGCCTTCCAGCGGATCGAGCGCGGCCTCCGCATACCCGGGAATCTGATCGAGAGCGGAGGAACGGGAGTGGACCTCATGATTGCCGGTGCTGGCGATCAAGTGATCTGCGCGCAGGACCTTCTGCAGTTCTTTGAGTTGTCGCCAACCTTCATCAAATGCACCGGTGTCCGCTTTATCGCAGATGTCACCCGGGCACAGAAGATAGTCGGCGAGCTTTCCATCGGGACACTGAAAATCGGCGCGTTGCGCGTCGAGAAAGGCAATCAATTTTTCGACGGGATCCGCGTGCGCGCCTTGAGCGCCCGCGGCAGGACGGTATGCCACGCCGTCGTTGTCCTTGCGGTAATGAAGATCGGAGATGACTGCAAAACGTAGGGTCTTGGCCATACGTCGCCATTGTGGCCGAACGCAGCAGCTATGGGTAGTTGCGGATCACCAGTTCGCGGACTTTTCCGCGCCCTCGGCAGAAACCGGAGACGTTGCGGCCGACCTCGATCCGCTCCACGTGCCAACCCCGGAAGGCGCGGCGGATCGATGGCAGGTCGGCGTATGAGATCAATATCTTCGCGCCACGGCGGGCGGCTCGAGAGACGGTATCGACCATTCGCTCAAGATCCGCCTCCTTGAAGGCCCCCAACCCATACTCGCCGCGATCCCGCACATCGCGGCCCGCATACGGCGGATCGAGATAACAGAAGTCACCGCCACGGCACTCCGACAGCAATTCTTCGAAGTCGCAGTTGCGCACCGTCACGCGCCGCATGAGCGTCCCGAACGCCACGAGCTCATCGACCGGAGGGATCTCACCCATGTGCTTACCCCGCGCGACGTTGAATTGCCCAAGCAGATTCGTGCGGTACACGCCGTTAAAGCAGTAGCGGTTGAGATAAAGGAAGCGAGCCGCGCGCTGTTCGTGAGACATGTCGCGTGGCGAGACAGCGCGCAGCTCGTAGTAGGTATTCTCGTGTTTGTCGATCCCGTGTGCGATGGACGCCACCTGCTGCGCGTCTCGCTTCACCGAGCGATAAAAGTGGATGAGCTCTTCGTTGATGTCACCCACGAGAGCCCGCCGGGGCTTCAGCGCGACAAAGAGACACAGGGATCCACAAAACGGTTCGACGTAGCGCTCGTAGCGAGTCGGCGCCAATTCCATGAGTGTCGGAATCAGCTTTCGTTTGCTGCCTGCCCACCGCAACGGTGATCGCGCGACATCCGCGGCCGTGAATGCCGCGCCGTTTTTGGCGGCGGAACCCGATTGCATGAATGTCTGTTTATGCACATAATCAGACTATCATGAATCGACCTTCCGTTCAATCGAAGGCAGCGGGCCACGGAGCGTCACCTGCCGACGATCCCGGTGCATTCTTTGCGTGGATGCACGCGTGGCCCGCCACCCGGGAGCTGGCGGACGCGTCGCGTCGCGCCTACCAACACGAAGTCCGGCGACTCGTTACCTGGTGCGAACATCGCAATGTCACGTCGTCGCGCGATTTGGACTGCGATGCGATGCAGGGCTTTTTCAGCGACGTCGCTTCGGAAAAGCCGTCGGCCATGGCTCGCATTGGGTCGACTACCCCGTTGTCACTAGGTTCGATCACACAAGCCCGTCGTATCGTCAGCTTGCTCGTTCACGACGCCGTGAGCGATGGTCTTCTAATGCCCGGCCTGCTTCGGGTGACACGCGTGAAACCCGCTAGGACCAGCGCGCCGAAAGCGAGCAGGCGCACGAAACGACCATCGCACCAGGCGCTTGGCAAATTGCTGTTTCACCCGATCACATCACCGACCGCCGAGCTGGCGGTCCACTTCGCATTCTGGTGCGGCCTTTCTGTCGGCGAGATGGCGCTCCTGCGATGGCGGCATTTACGCCGCGTCGGAGCGTCGATGTTTGTGCGGATCGCAGGCGCGCGGTTGCTCGTCGTCCCGAAGCAACTCGCCGAACGGATTCGTAAGATTCAAACCTCATGGAGGCCGCAGCCAGGACACTTTGTGTTCAGCAACGCCAACGGGGCGACGCGACCGGTGAGCACGCGGACGATCGCACGGTGGATCCGAGAGGCGGCGCATTCACGTGGGTGCGCTGAACTGGCAAACGCTTCGTCGCTTCGGCAGGCGTTCGTGGTTGCGGCTCGTGACAGCGGCTGGAAAGAATCCGAAATTCTTTTTCGGTTCAGGCGCCAGCGAATCTCCAAACCGCCACTCATACGAGAACCCGGCGCCGCAGAAGCCAACTTGCTCGCCCTCGAGGCAAGGTTACGCTCGGAGCGGCACGACTAGCGGCGTACCATCACCAATTCTTGTTTGCCCGCTTTTGCTGCCGTGTACGCCTGAAAAGCTCCGCACGTTCCCGCGCCTTCGCTTCCAACATCTTCGCTTCGGCTTCTCGTTCGAACCGGCATTCGCGATGCTGACTCACCTTGTTTGCGGCAACGATACTCGAGAGATGATTGATCCGCGGCAATACTGGAGACTCCTTTTGCATGCGCAACTTGAACGCGCTGACTAGCTTCAGAAGTTCCCCTGGCAATTCGGGGACGTGCGTGAATTTCTCGTTCCGCAGGAATTGGCTGATGGCGGCCTCAAAGGCAACCATGACACGGGATACTACAGATTGATCGCCGAGCAGCGCCGCTTCGACAACAAGTGCGGCGAGTAGGGCCAAATCGTCCAACTTCGCCCGGCTTAAAGAAACCATCAGCGTTAGACCATGTCGATCGGGAATGTCCTGACGCCGGCGCTGCTCCTCGTAGACGATGCTGGCTTGGTGACTCAGCCGCCGAAGACCGTTCTCCGCCAACCGCTCCTCGATCACTTGTTGTGCAAGCGATAGTGCGGGTGAATCGAAACCGATGAGCTTCCACAAGGAATGTCGGAGCACCGACGCCGAACCCTTCCAGTGTTCCTCCACACGATCCGCGAGTTTGAACTTGCGACCCGCCAAGTCCTTTCGTACGCGATCAGGATCCGTCCCCCGATTCTGGATGTGCTCAAAATAGAACGGACGATCGCCGGTATCGCAGGGAATTTCGTTCTCCTTTACAGCAACCTTGCAATCTAGCGGACAGTTCTTGAGTCCGCTGACCTCCCGCACATAGCAGTACCAGACCCATGCGCGCACGCGTACGTCCAACGGCGTGCGTGGGCGACCCGCCCCCTTCCGCGCGCCGCCTCGCCTTTTTTGGTCGTCAGTTCGTGGAAGTGCCATTTATCAAACAATTGGGGTCGATAGACGGCATCGTAGCGCGGGTTCTAGGCTGCGTCACTTCACATCACGATGTCCCAGCTATGCCCAGGACGGCCCGAATCGACACACTCAAGAATGACCTTCAGGCACGCTTCGGCCTAGTGCTTTCTGTCACCCAAATCGGGGAAGCCGTGGGCATTTCCTCACGAAGCACGATCGATCGCTGGGTGCGTGCCGAAGAAAAAGCGGGATTGAAAGTGCTTCGGTTCGAGAGCCGCAAGGGCCGGTTTGTTCTTGCCGCCGATCTCGCCGAGTGGCTCATCCGCAAACAGGCGCGGCAAGCTGGCAGCTAGCCGTCGAATTCGATCAACTCAATGGGGAGGTGAGGCATGGTCACGTAGACACTACGCGCGCGCAAAGCCTGTAATTTGAGGCCTGAAAACGCAAAAGCCCAAACCAGAGGCTTGGGCCGTGCGATAAAGCGGTGACGTGAAATTAGCCTGGCAGCTAACGTCCCGAAATATCGCACAGGTCGGCCCCAAGGTCAACATGCGCGCGTGCGCATGGGGCATTCGCGTGCCTGCGGAACCCGCGGGCGGCCTCCTCACTCGATTCGTCTCTTGAGGAGATTGCGATGTTTCTTGCACAGCAGAATGTCCAACGCGCTCAGAAAGCTCCGATCCCGACCCAGTCGCTGAAGGCGACCCCGGTCGTTACCCACGTTGCCTGGCAAGCTCGGTCGATCCCGCTGAAGAAAGGCAGCATTCGGGGCTTCCATCCCGGTTTTCCGGGTTGTTCCGCAATTCAATTCGAGTCGTTGCTGGAATGCAACGTCATTGGCCGCTTGCTGGCCTATCCGGAGCTCGTTTCGCTCCAGTCCCAGCCCTTCACTGTCCATTTCGACATCGGTGGCACCAAGCACCGATACACGCCGGACCTCCTCGTTGAATTGCGGCAGGTTCCGGCAGATCTGGCGCGCCTCGGGTTCGAGCGCCTCACGGTTGTCGAGTGCAAACCGTCCGAACGTGTGGACGAATGCGCCGAGATGCTCGCTCGAGCACGCGCCGCCATCGGCGAGATCATGTCGGCGCCGCTGGTGATCGTCACCGACGGCAGCCTCGCCACCCACGCGTGGGAGGTGACCCATGCGCACTGACGACCTCGAGATCGGCAAGCGTTACGAATGGCGGGGGATGACGGTGACCTTGCGGCATTTGGAGGGCACCACCGCGACGGTAGCGCCGGAGGGCTCGAGCGCCATCGTGTTTGCGGTGTCCACTGACTTGGCGCCGCTGGCTCGTAAGTCACAATTGGCTTCTCCCACGATGCAGGTAACTGACGCGGACTGGCAGCGGGCCGTGGAACTGGAGCGGGCCCTGCGGGAGGTGCCCAACGCCCGCAACAAGGCCGACGCGATGCGTATCGTCGCCCACGGATTCAAGATTTCTGTGCGCACGGCATACAACTACGCCAAGAAGCTCCTGCACAACCCCTCGCCGCATGCACTGCTGCGCGCCAATCCGGGACGGCGCCTCGGTTCCCGGGTGTTGGATGACAAACGCGACGGGATCATCCGCGATCGCATTGAAGCCGCGTACCTGCAGCCCGAGCGTCCGACCATCCCGCAGGTGCACGGCCATATCAAGATCGCCTGCGAGAAGGCCGGACTGCCGTCACCGTGCCTCAACACGGTTCGCGCGCGCGTGAATGCTATCGACCTGGAAGAACGCATCAAACGGCGCGAGGGACGCAAGCGCGCGAACGAGGTGTGCAAGCCTGTCCCGGCTCATCTCAATGTGTTGCGTCCGCTGGAGCGGATCGAAGTAGATCACACGTTGGTCGATGTGATCCTCGTGTCGGAGACGACACCTCGCGTCGTGTTGGGGCGTCCTTGGCTGACTCTCGCGGTCGACTGTTTCACGCGGATGGTGGTCGGTTTCTATGTCTCGTTCGATCGGCCGTCGTCGGTGAGCGTCGCGATGGCGCTCGCGCATGCGTTTCTGCCAAAGGAGGAATGGCTTCGGCGCCATGGTGTGCCAGGCATCTGGCCGGTGTTTGGGTTCCCCGAAGCCATCTGGGTGGACAACGCGCTGGAATTTCGCGCCATTGCGTTGCGTCGTGGCTGCGAAGCCTACCGGATCAAGCTGTGCTACCGGCCACCGGGTGAACCGCAAGTCGGCGGGACGATCGAGCGTCTCATCGGCACGACGATGGGCGAGGTGCATCTGCTGCCGGGGACGACGCACAGCAATGTGCAGCAGCGTGGCGACTACGCCGCCGAGGCGCACGCCGCCCTAACACTTCGCGAGTTCACCGCATGGCTTACCACGATGATCGCCACCAAGTACCACACGACCACTCATCGCGGAATCGGCAAGCCGCCGCTGGTCGCATGGAATCAGGCGCGCGGGGATGCTGTTCGCCAGCCGCCGGGAGCGCCGCTCGAGGTTCTCGCCCACTTCCTTCCCGGTACCACGCGTGTGCTTCGGCGCATCGGCGTCGAGTTGCACAACCTCAAGTATTGGAGCGACGCCTTTACGTCGTGGGTCGGCCAGAAGCTCAAGGTCACGGTGCACGACTATCCGATGGATCTCGACCACATCTACGTGCGCCTGCCGAACGGCGAGATGACGGTTGCCAGCGTCAGCAATCCGAAGGCGGTGGCCAACAAGACGGTCACTGATCACCTGATGCAGGCCGCACAGGACCGGAGCCTGGAGAACGACGACACGCTCAAGCAGATGCGCCACGACGGCCATGACCGCGCGCAAGAGATTCTGAACGACGCGCGTGCTGCAAAACGTAGGCGGCCGGCGTCCAAAGCCGCGCATCATCCGGCCGTCGCCACGCCTTCGGTTCAACTCTACCGTCCCGGAAAGAACGCGACGGTATCCATCCATTTCGACAACGGGAGTCTGCAATGAGCGCTACGAAAAACGCTGCTGAACTCGATGCTGCCGCTGCGCAGCTGGCCGCCAACGCGCCGACCGCTGCGGCCAATGATCCGTCGCAGGATTCGCTCGACCACATCGATCCACGCTTGCACAAGCTGATGTTCGCGCCGCTTGCGGCGCGCATTCGCCACGTGCTGTCGGACCTAATGATCATGCATCCAAACTTGGTGGGCGTGTGCAATGAGGTGGAGTGGCTGATCCGTGAACCGGTTCGGCAGCGCGCGCGCGGCCTCATGATCATCGCGGATTGGGGCAACGGAAAGTCCGCGATCGCCTCGCATGTGCAGGGACGGTATCCCTGCAACGCGCCGCCTGGCAATCCCAAGCAGGTCCGCACCGTGACGATCTCGATGTCCGGCGCACGCAAGACGAAGGACGTGCTCAATCGCATTCACGAGAATGCCGGCTCGCCGATTTCGCGGCGCTTCTCAACGAGCGATCACCAGTCATTGGTGATCGAGACGTTGCGCCGCGCGAACTGCCGCCTGCTGGTGCTCGACGAATGTCAGGACGTCGCGCAGATTGCCGAGCGGGAACAGCAGCGTGTTCTCGAGTCGCTCAAATACATGATGAATACGCTGCGCCTGCCGATTCTGGCACTCGGGACGGAGCCCGCGCGCCAGGCGTTCAAGGTCGATCCGCATCTGCAAGCCCGGTTCGACTTCATTGACCTGCCGCGTTGGCAGGTCGGCGAAGACTTCACGGCGTTCCTCGACGCCTATGAGCAGTGCCTTCCGCTCAAGCGTCCGAGCAACTTGTCCGCTACGAAGATGCAGGAGGCGCTGATCAAGATCAGCGGCGGCATTTTGGACAAGATTCTCACGCGCATCCGCCTGGTAGCGGTGAACGCGATGGTCGACGGCACCGAGTGCGTTACCGTCGAGGCCGTCCTCAACGGCTGCGCGCGGCCGCTGGTCGATATCCTGGGCCCCCGGTGAGCGTTGCGCGTGCCAATCAGGGCAAGCGGCAGATCAGACTGTACGTGGATCTGCCGTACCGCGACGAAACGTGGGCGTCGTTCATCGATCGTGCCGCCCGCTTCTACCGGTGCGATCGATCGGCGCTCGTTGCGCAGCTCACCGGGATCTGGCCCGATGAGCCGTGGTGCAACACCGATTTCGATCAGGACCTTCCGGTAGATCTGTATGAAGCGCTGGTGGACTCGCTTCAGGTGTCGAAAGCCGAATTGCCCAATATCGGGCGCGGGGTATCGTGCGATTCGTTGCCGCCACCTCGGCGCCAGGAGTACTGCCCGCTGTGCTTTCTCGAAGATCTGCGCGCGTGCAGAACCCCCTACTTTCGCTTTCAGTGGACGATTCCTCTGCTGACGTATTGCAGCATGCACCGAACACCGCTCGTGCGTTGGCGATCGATTCGCCGGCAAGACGAAAGAATCTTGCCCTGGCAGTGGCTGGCTCGGCCCAGCTCGAAGAACGCAACTGCATGCCCGTGGCTGCAGGAGGATGTCGCCTTCGTCCGCCAGTACAGGTCCAGTCACGTTAATTCCTCGCACCCCTTTGCGATGGTACGCAAGCTGACAGAGTCCGTCTTAAGCATCGACGTTGCCGCACGCTCGTGGCGTCTGAACGGTCACCTGCATCACGGGTTTCGCCTCGAAAGTTTGATCACCCTTGGTGCCAGTGGCGACAGCGCCCTCAGCGACGGCCTCGCTGGCGCAGTCCGGCCGAACGGTGATGACATCCTCTTCGGGCCGCCGCGGGAACCGATCACGTGGGAGATGCGGTACATGCGGCGTTGCTGGTCCAGCAGCGCCATCTCCGTGGCGTTTCGCCGTTCGCTCATGTGGTTCGCTGCGCGCACGATCCTGGGCTCAAGATTGCCGACGCTCCTCGCCAATGGCGCCACGGTCGCGGCGGGAAACTGGGAGCGGTGGTGGCTGGACGTCGTTAAGCCGCAAGCGGGCACCGTCTTGTCGTCGAAGGTGCAAAGCGAAGAACGGCACATGCGGTTGTGCGCCGACAATGGTCAGGCGAGCTTGTTCTAGGGGTCAGGGCATCTTGAAACTGTTCACGACTGACGTCTGCGTGGCGCGCGCTGTCGACCACGTGTCTTCTCGGCCCACTCAAGATCGGCGATCGTCTGCCGTGGTAACTCGAAGAGCGTCTGCAGTTGAAGCAGCAGACCCAGTGCACGCGTAATTCGTACCAGTGTGGCAAGGGTTACCTGACCACGAGCCTCCAGATTCCGCACCGCACCGTGTGAAACGCCTGCCATCAGAGCTGTCTCCCGCTGACTCATGCCTTGCGCAAGTCGCTGCGCACGAAGCCTAGCGCTGAGTTCTTCAAGAATCTCCTCGTTGGTCAAGAACGCAAATGACATAAATCTAGCAATTGAGGCGTATTCTCGTGCTTTATTGCTACTTCTTTGACGATTAGAGTTTGGGTCAGACATAACGGATTTGCAGCTGGACTAGATTGAAGCGCGCTCGGGTGAACCCGGGCCCGCTGGAGATGGCGCATCGCGATAGAGCTTGAGAAACTTGAACATCTTCGGCCACTCGTCGCGAGGCTTGAAAACGATTGCGACTTCTTGGTTGTCGAGCGCTGATTCAGTCAGGATGACGTGATCAGGGACCTTTTTCGCGTTGGCGAATTCCTTGGCGTTGACCTTGCACACAGCCTTGAAGAACGGTCCTAAAAGCCACTGATGAACTTCGGAGGTATCTCGGAACGCTAGATAGCCCGCGAGTGACGCATGTGCGACCGCTACCATGGCGAAGCCCAGCGGGATGTCATCACGGACGAGGATGTACATTTTCACGTGGACCACGCTCCCGACACTGCGTAACCGAGGAATGCTATGCGAGTATTAAGATGGGGCAACGATCTGATCGTTCGCCTGCCGGCTTCCATCGTCGAACAGCTTGGCCTGCGCGAAGGGGACGACATCGTGGTGCGAATGGCGGGAAAGCGCATGTCCGACGTGCACAGACCGAGCGTCGATGTGGATGAGGCTTTGGCGGAAATACCGCGGCAGATTGCCTTCTGACTTTGCGTTCGATCGAGGTGAGGCGAATCGTCGACGTTGACCAGGCGTTGACACCTGAAGCAGGACGGAGTGCCCGGCGATCACGTCGATACGGCAGACGGATGAACCGGGTCAATTTGCCATCTTTATACATCGATGTATAAAACCTGTTGAGGCGCCTCGCGGCTCAAGGCGAGCCACTGAAGAGGACTTGGACAACGCTGAGCCACGATTCGACGTGCGTCAGTCCGGCGGGTGTCGCGTCGTGTTGCGGCCCGAAGAGATACCGGTGCTCCACGATGCCCGACATGTGCTGCAACACATCCGGTCGATCGTCGATGAAGTGAGTGATGCATAGTTCGCGACAGTGAGTCGCCTTGTCGGCTCGCTCAAGACAGAAGCGTAAATGATCCGCAGGGATGGACGTGCGCTCGAAGAACCGTTGATGACTGAGCCACGCGCGCGTCTTTTCTTGAACGCGTTGTCGTGCCTTGGATACGAGCCAGACACGGCCTTCGAACCGTCGGACAAGTTCAGGCAGGACCTCGTAGACGCCCTCGCACGCCGGCGTCGCGAGCACGTGCTCAATCGTTCCGCCGAAGAATGATGTGTCTTCGTCGTCCGTAGTGCTGGGAGCGATGATCACCCGGCCGATGTCGATGCCCAGATTCATTGGTTCACGAGGCGGCTGGTGTTTGCAGAGCGAGATAATCTTTTAGGAGGCGCTCAAAAACGTCACTCGGCAGTAGCATGGCGGCGGGGCGGCCGCGGCGCAGGACTCGAAATATATGCCCGGTCTCCACGCGATCGAGATAGTGCCCCAACCGGTCCCTAAGCTCGCTACTAGACACATCGGCGCCTGTGGGCCCATGACGCCTGATTGAACCGCGAGCACGCGTCTTGCGCACGACGGCTTCGGTGGCCGGCAAGTCTGGCGTAGGCGCTTTGATTCGCTTCATCGATGCGGAGAGCCGGTCGCGACAAGCATCCAAGACGCCACTACGCGAGGTTGTAGTGAAGCTCGCCATAGAAGGAGGTTGTACCACGAGGATTCGTTTCGAGCAGTTGCAGAACCGACAACGGAATCATCTTGGAAACCTGTTTGACGACTTCATTGCGCTTAGCTAGTTGGGCGACTTTCATTGCGCCCCAAAACAGTTCTGGCGCGCGATTCTTAAAGGTCTCTCGAGCCAGTTTCGCTGTTCCGGCGACGGCGATGATGGCGGTCACCCCTTCGCCGGTGGCGTAGTACTGCGAGTAGGCGAGGTAGCAGGTATTCACTTCAGTAACCCAATCTCCGCTTTCGGCGGCTAGCACATCGAGCGTGCTTTTGCTTTGCTCAAGCTGCCGAAGGCGACTTCGCATGTCCTTCAAGGATTTCATCGTCAAAACTGGGAAGCTTCCTGCTTCTCTTTTTCGATCGCCTCTTTCTTGCTGGCTGCTTCGAACTTTGCCAGCAGAGCGTCGTCGATGTAACGAACATTCATCTCAAAACTCATGTGCGCAGCGCCCAGTTCGATCGTCGTCGTGCCCTCGTGGAATCGAACGAGCTTGTCTCCGACGCGGGGAACCTCGCTGGCGACGACAGCGTACTTGCCCTTCAAGCGTTCAAACACGGTGTCGAACCGCGACTTGTCCATCTTCATCACGACTGCCTTGAGGTGCTGCGCGGTGTCGAATATGAAGATCACCTCATCGAGTCCTTCGACAGAGAAGGCCGAACCGTCCGCCTTCAGCATGGGGCCGCCCGAGTACGGGTTGGTGCCGGAAGGCTGGACTTTGCCTTTCGGCGACACAGCCGCTGCCACCTGATCCGGCGACGCCGTGCCTAACTCGAACCCAAGCACTGACAGTCCATCGGCCCATACAGTCGACGACAGGGACAATAGCGCCGCAGCGACAACGAGGGGTACGCGTTTCATGCCAAAGAACCTAGAGTGGATGGCTTACACTAAATATAGACCTTATAAGAGTCAAGTTTATAAAGTCTGGTGTAACAGGACCACCATTCGCACGATGTGCGAATGGCAGCAGACACAACCCTGAAAGTCCGCCTTGGACTGGTCATCCGACGCCGACGTGAGCGCATGGCAATGACGCAGGAGCAGTTCGCTGACTCCGTCGGACTCACGACACCCTATTACGGAAAGATTGAGCGAGGCAGCCAGAACGTAACGCTGTGGAACATTCAGCGCGTGGCGGCAGGGCTCAATACTCCGGTCTCCGCGCTGTTCCGAGATGCGGAGGCGTTGGATTTGCAGAAAGCCCTTCGCGCTCCCCATAGCCCTCCGCGTACGGGAAGGCCGAAAGGGCGACGCTCGGGTCTGTAGGTCTTCGCTTCGGTGCGTACCAAGCTGCCAACTCATCGCGGCGATGCGGTTCAGCGATCGGCCTTTCCTGCGAGCGCAACGGCATCGGGACCCGCTGCGAAATGCAATCGTCCAGACGCGTCGTTCACTGCGCGCCACACACCGTCGGCCACGTCGGCGGGTTTCGTGACTTCAGTTATCTGGCTCATGCTAGCAAACGCGCTGTGTGCGTACGATTCGTATGGCAGCGGAATCAATCCTTGCATGCGCTGTTGACCGTTCGCCGCAAAACTCGTCGAGGGTCCATACCCGGGTTCGACGAGTCTGACGCCGACACCGAACGCCGCGAGTTCGTGCGCGAGGGAGGCGGTGAACCCTTCAATCGCGGTCTTACTGGCTGTGTAAGCTGCGACGAGCGGGAATGGCGCCAAGCAGGCGCTTGACGTGATGTTCACGATGATGCCGGCGCGTTGCGCACGGAACCGTGGGATTGCCGCCTGGCACATCGCCATCACACCGAACGTGTTGGTCTCAAAGACCTCGCGAACCGTGGCCATCGGCGTCGCCTCAAACGCGCCAAACAAGCCGACACCAGCATTGTTGACTAGGACATCGATCGGTCCCGCCGCCTCCAGGCAACGCGCAATGCTGTCGGGGGCTGTCACGTCCAGCGGCAGCACGCGCACGTTGCTTGATGCAACCAGCAGATTGGGGCGTGGCTTGCGCATCGTCGCGACGACCGACCAACCTTGTGCTACGAAATGCCGCGCAGTTTCCAGACCGTAGCCCGAAGAGCAGCCGGTGATGAGAACAGTTTTCATATCGAACCTCCTTGACTTGGTGGGGTGGAGGAACGATAGAGCTAGCGGTCCGGATGTTCGATAATGGAACGTCCGTGTTTCGTTAGCGGGAGTCCGCCTTGAGCGATCCACTTTCCGAAGTCGTCCAGCTGCTGCGGCCACGTGCGGTCTTGGCGAACATGATTACCGGCAGAGGAAACTGGGCGGTGCGTTACTCCGAATTCGGACTGCCCAGCTTCTGCATCATGCTCAAAGGCAGCTGCGTATTGTCCGTTCGCGGCAACGATCCCATTACGATCACAGCCGGGGATTTCGTCCTGTTGCCGACCACGCCGGCGTTCATGATCTCGAGCCTGGTGCCAGCACCTCCCGTGCAGATGGATCCGAGGCAGGTCGCCGGGCGACAAAGCGAACTGCGCTATGGGGATCGCCGCGGGCGCCCCGACATGCGCTCGTTGGGCGGATCGTTCCAGTTCGATTGCAACGATCCGAGTTTGCTGGTTTCCCTGTTGCCCCCCGTCGTGCATGTCCGAGGCTCGCAACGATTGTCGCAATTGGTGACGATGGTCGGCGAGGAATCGATAGACGAGCAACCGGGCGGTGACTTCATGCGCTCGCGCCTCGTGGAACTGTTGTTGGTCGAGGCAATGCGCGCCGCAGCCAAAGGAACCGCGCCCGCAGGTCTGCTGTGCGGTCTTGGCGATGAACGCTTGTCACGTGCCCTGCGGCAGATGCACGCTCACATCGATCGTGATTGGAGTGTCCCTCAACTGGCCAAGCTTGCAGCCTTGTCGCGCTCCGCATTTTTCGAGCGGTTCGCGCATACTGTCGGTGTGGCGCCGATGGCATATCTCCTCGCGTGGCGCATGGAAGTTGCGAAGGATCTTCTTGCTCGCGAAGGCCTAGCAGTCTCTGTCGTTGCCGATCGCGTAGGCTACGGTTCGGGTAGCGCATTCAGCATTGCCTTCCATAGGCACGTCGGAACGCCGCCAAGTCACTACGCGCGCTCGCCCGGAGTGGCGTTGAGCAAACCCACTTGAACCAAATTGCGCGGGCGGTTTCTCAACGTCGGCACAAAGGCGCGACGTGGGGGCCAACGTCTGGTTTTGAAGGCGTTTGGTGCAGTTGAATAGCTTTGACTGGATTTGAAACCAATAGGTGACGCTGACAACAGGCAGCGCGGCGGCAGCAGCGCGTGCTGCAGCGGGCGCCAAAGCCTGTCAACCAGGATCGATCCGGACAAGTTGACAGCCACGTTTGCGATATCCACACTCGCCGCGATGAATCCGTTTGCGAGTGTGCCATGACCGCGCCTGCCCTGCGTCACGACTATTCCCGCGCCGAAGTGCTGGCGCATTTCGCGCTGCCATTCAACGACCTGCTGGCGCGCGCGCGCGCCACGCACGTCGCGAACTTCGATCCGAACGCGGTGCAGGTGTCGACCTTGTTGTCGATCAAGACCGGCGGCTGCCCGGAGGATTGCGCCTACTGCCCGCAGGCGGCGCGCTATCACACCGGCGTCAAGGCGGAAAAGCTGATGAACCTCGACGCGGTACTCGACAAGGCGCGCGCGGCCAAGGCCGCGGGTGCGACGCGCTTCTGCATGGGCGCGGCGTGGCGCGAACCGAAGGACCGCGACGTGGAGAAAGTCGCGGCGATGATCGGCGCGGTCAAGGCGCTCGGCATGGAAACCTGCGCCACGCTCGGCATGTTGACGCAGCCACAGGCCGACCGCTTCAAGCGCGCCGGTCTGGACTACTACAACCACAACCTGGACACCGCGCCGGAGTTCTACGGCGAGATCATCCACACGCGCGAATTCGCCGAACGACTCGATACGCTCGAGCACGTGCGTCAGGCGGGACTCAAGACCTGCTGCGGCGGCATCGTCGGCATGGGCGAGACGCGCGAGCAGCGCGCCGGCCTGCTGCAGACGCTGGCGAACCTGCCAGAACACCCGCAATCGGTGCCGATCAATCGCCTGGTGCAGGTTGCGGGTACGCCGCTCGCCGGCACCGCGCTGCTCGATCCGTTCGAGTTCGTGCGCACGATCGCGGTGGCGCGGATCCTGATGCCCGCCTCGATGGTGCGCCTGTCGGCCGGCCGCGCCGAGATGAGCGACGAATTGCAGGCGCTGTGCTTCTTTGCCGGTGCGAATTCGATTTTCTACGGCGAAAAGCTGCTGACCACCGGCAATCCGGATGTCGCGCACGATCAGGCCTTGTTTGCGCGCCTGGGCATCACGCCGATGCAAGTTGCCGTCGAAACGACGACCGTGCACGCCGACATCGTTCAGTCGGCGGCACCGGCAAATGCGCCGGCGTAGCGGCCTGTGTACGCGTAACGATTGCGTCACCGGATCGAGCGAGCATTTCGCACGCATCACGGCCGAAGCATCATGAAGCGCTTTCCTTTCACCGCCAGTTTTCCGTCCGACGGCGAAGATGCCGTCGCGCCTCGCGGAGAAGTCGCGATAGCGGCGCGACCGGATCTGCTCGCCCGGCTGGCGCACGCGCACGCAAACCGCGCGCAGCACGACCTGCTGCGCCGCCTGCGCACGGTCAGCGGCGTCGACGCCACGCGCATCGTCGTCGACGGCAACGCGCTGCGCAATTTCGCCAGCAACGATTACCTCGGCCTTGCCCAGCATCCGGCGCTGCGCGCCGCGGCGGTTGCCGCGATCGCGCGTTGGGGTGTCGGCGCCACGGCGGCGCATCTGCTCGGGGGCCATCGCGACGAGCACGCGGCGCTGGAGGAAAAACTCGCGCGCTGGACCGGGCGCGAACGCGCGCTGCTGTTCTCGACCGGCTACATGGCCAACCTCGGCGTGCTCGGCGCGCTGCTCGGCGATGGCGATTTGTGCGTGCAGGACAAGCTCAATCACGCCAGCCTGCTCGATGGCGCGCGCCTGTCCGGCGCGCAGTTCAAGCGTTTCGCACATGCCGACGTGGCGGCGGCGCAGCGCCAGCTCGAAAGCCGGCACGGTGCCGCGGCGCTGCTCGCCAGCGACGGCGTGTTCAGCATGGACGGCGACATCGCGCCGCTGCCGGCACTTGCCGCATTGTGCAAAACGCAGCATGCCACACTGCTGATCGATGACGCGCACGGCATCGGCGTGCTCGGCAGCGACGGCGCCGGCAGCTTGCAGCAGGCCGGGTTGCAGCAAGACGACGTGCCGGTATTGATGGCCACGCTGGGCAAGGCACTCGGTGTCGGCGGTGCGTTCGTCGCCGGCAGCGCCGCACTGATCGATGGCCTGGTGCAGTTCGCGCGTCCCTATGTCTACACCACCGCGATGCCGCCCGCGCTGGCGGCCGCGGCGAGCGCGGCGGTCGATGTCGCGCGCTTCGAACCGTGGCGGCGCGACAAATTGCGGCGCCTGATCGGCCACTTCCGGCACGGCGCGGCCGAACGCGGCATCGCGCTGCTCGATTCGCCCACGCCGATCCAGCCGGTGCTGATCGGCCGCAGCGACGCGGCGCTGCACGCCGCGCAACATCTGGAATCGGCCGGCTTCTACGTGCCGGCAATCCGGCCGCCGACCGTGCCCGACGGCAAGGCGCGCCTGCGCGTCACCCTGTCGGCGGCGCACGAGGAAGCCGACGTCGAAGCGCTGCTCAACGCGCTGGCGCGAGCGATCGGGGCGACACGGAAAGTCGGGGGCGTTTGATGCATATCGAAACCGCCGGTGCGGGCACCGACCTCGTGTTGATCCACGGCTGGGCCATGCACGCCGGCATCTTCGCGCCGCTGACGCGCCTGCTCACGCCGCAGTTTCGCGTGCATCTGGTCGATCTGCCCGGGCACGGGCAAAGCACCGACGGCAACGCCTGCGATCCGGCCGCGTGTGCTGCCGCGCTGGCGCACGCGCTGCCACGCGCGCTGTGGGTCGGCTGGTCGCTCGGCGGCATCGTGGCGCTGCACGCGGCGTTGGCGCAGACGGAGAAGGTGCGCGGCATCGTGGCGATCGCCGCGTCGCCACGCTTCGTGGTCGCGACGGATTGGCCACACGGCGTGTCGCACGACGTGTTCGTGCAATTCGGCGCGGGGCTGCAGCGCGACTATCGCGGCACGATCGAGCGCTTCCTCGCGCTGGAGGCGCTCGGTTCGGATCACGCCCAATCCGAACTGCGCGAATTGCGCGCACACGTGTTCGAGCGCGGCGAGCCGTCGCTGGATGCGCTGCAGGACGGCCTGCGCGTGCTCGATAGCAGCGACTTGCGCGCGTGCCTGGCCGACTTGCGCGTGCCGAGCCTGTGGCTGGCCGGTCGGCGCGATCGCCTGGTGCCCGCCGCGGCAATGCGTTGGGCGGCGCAGCGAAGTCCACAAAGCCGCTTTGTGGAATTTCCTTCCGGCCACGCGCCGTTCATCGCCCACGCCGACGCCGTCGCGCGGGCCATCATCGAGTTTGCCGGGACGCTTGCCGCATGACGCCGCCGCTGGACCAGCACCATATCCGCCACGCATTCGGCCGCGCGGCGCGCTCGTATGTGCGCCACGCCGCGCTGCAACGCGTCGTCGAGGACCAGCTGCTCGAGCGTCTCGACTACTACGAATCCGAGCCTGCGCGCGTGCTCGATCTCGGCTGCGGTCCTGGCCGCGCCAGCGCGGTGCTGCGCAAGCGCTGGAAGTCGGCGCAGCTGATCGCGCTCGACCTGGCGCTGCCGATGTTGCGTCAGGTCCGCCCCGGCTGGCGCCGACCGCTGGCGCGCGTGTGCGCCGACGCGCGCGCGCTGCCGCTGCCGGACGCCAGCATCGACGTGCTGTTTTCGAACCTTTGCATCCAGTGGATCGACGATCTGCCGGCGCTGTTCGGCGAAATCCGGCGTGTGCTCAGGCCCGGTGGCTACGTCGCATTTTCCACATTTGGACCCGACACGCTGCATGAGCTGCGCAGCGCCTGGGCCAGTGCGGATGCAACGCCGCACGTGAGCCAGTTCGCCGACATCGCGCGCATCGGCGACGCGTTGCTCGCCGCCGGCTTCCGCGATCCGGTGCTCGACGCCGAGCACTTCACGCTGACCTACGCCGATGCGGCCAGCCTGATGCGCGAGCTCAAGGCGATCGGCGCGACCAACGCCGACACGCGCCGCGCGCGCGGCCTGACCGGCAAGGCACAGTTTCGCCGCGCGCTCGACGCGTACGAGAGTTTCCGCCGCGACGGCGTGCTGCCCGCCACGTACGAGGTGATCAGCGCGCACGCCTGGGGCCCGCAGCCGGGCCAGCCGCGGCGCGGTGCCGGCGGCGGCGAGATCGCCAGTTTTCCGATCGAGCGGCTGCGCGGATCGCGGCGATGAACTGCGCCGCGTGTATGCGACGCTGAAGCATGCCTGAGTCCGAATCAAGCGCGTCTGCCGCGGCCACGCTCGATCTGGCCGCGTTGCGCGACGGGGCCCATCGCTGCGCGTTGCACGACGGCCGACGCGCGTTCGTCAAGGTGCGGCGCGATGCGGCGCCGGACTTTTTCGCCGCCGAAGCGCGTGGCTTGCGCGAGTTGAGCGCGGCGCGCACGCTGCGTGTCCCGGAAGTCATCGCGCTCGCCGCCGACGCCATCGTGCTGGAAGATCTCGGCACCGGTCGCGCCGGTGCGAGCGACTGGGAGCATGCCGGGCATCGCTTGGCGGAGCTGCATTCGACGATCGGCGAGCATTTCGGTTTTCACAGCGACGGATTCTGCGGCGACAGTGCGCAGGACAACACGACCGACGCCGATGGCTACCGTTTTTTCGCCGAACGCCGCCTGCTGCCGCAGCTACGCCGCGCCCACGATGCCGGTCTGCTCGACGGCAGCGACGGCGCGCGCGCGGAACGGCTTTGTGCGCAATTGAGCGAGCACCTGCCGGTGCGTCCGCCGGTGCTGATCCACGGCGATCTGTGGCTCGGCAACCTGCACGCGTGCGCGAACGGCGAGCTTGCGTTGATCGACGGCGGCGCCGTGCATTTTGGCTGGGCCGACGCAGACCTCGCGATGCTGATCCTGTTCGGCGCACCGCCGCCGGCTTTTTTTGCGGCCTATGAATCCGCGCGCGGCACTGGCAGCGAATGGCGCTCCTATGCGCCACTGCTCAACCTGTACCACTTGTTGAATCACCTCAACCTGTTCGGCGCCGGCTACGCCGGCGCCGTGCGCAAGGTGCTGGCGCGCTACGCGTGATCGCGACGTGCCCGGGCCCCGTATCGGGACCGGCGCGAGGATGTCACGTAACTCAAGCCGCAACTGGCACGTGCGGCTCGCGCAATCCGCGCAACAGCAACCACCCGGCGAGTGCCAGGTCGGCCGCGCCCAGCGGTATGCCGAACAATTCCGGCAGCGGCATCTGAAAGCCGGCGAACACCGGCAGCGTGATGCCGATGAAATGCAGCACGCAGGTCGCCATGCCGAGTAGCGCAAGTGCGCGCGGCACCAGTGCGCTGCGCCACGCCACGCAGAAAAACGTAAACAGCCACGCGACGACGACGAAGATGTGCGAATAGTGCACCCACTTCCACGTCGCGCGCACCGCGATGCCGACTGCCTTGAGCGCCGCAGTGTCGCTGCCCGCTTCGGCATACGCCTGACTCACCGACAGCATGCTCAGCCAATGGCTGTTCTCGATCAGCTGCAGGGCGAAGTTGATCCCGGCCAACAGCAGCAGCCACAAGCCGAACTGCGCCGTGCGTTCGCGCACGTGCGGCCAGAGCAGGATCGAAATGGCGATCGGGAACGCGCCGCCCACAGCCAGGATGCCGACATACAAGCGCACTTGCTGTGCCATGCCGGCGGCGGTTTCGAGAAAGCCGGCCGGACCCGGCGTGATCGGCAGCAGCAACATGTACGGCACGATCAGCCCCGTTGCCATGTGCACCAGCAACAACAGTCCGACGATGCGACCGAGACGAGTTGGGAATGTCATGGATCCTCCGCTGGTGGCGTGCGCGGGAACGCGTCGAGCGCGCAATGGCACGGGCGCAGCGTAGCGACTCGCCAGCGCCGGGCAATCGCCACGGCGACGAACGACGCGTCGCACTGGACCAGGCGCGCCGCGCGAGGACGAACGGCGGATCGGCGCAGCCATCATATGCGTGTCGCCGCGATCCTGCGGCCATGCGGGACGCCACCGTCGTATTGCGCTGGCGTCGCGCAGCAGCCAATACTAGCCGCGTCCTTCGCTTGCCGAATCACCGCCATGCCGCTGCTGCTCGCATCGATCCCGCACCGCTCTGCGCCCACGGAAGGCGCCTGACATGTCGTCCCTGCGCATCACCGGCGGCGATGTCAACGCGTTCATCGGCCTGGTGGTCGACAATCTGTCCGTGCTCGCTTTCCTTGCCGGCGCATTGATCGGCATCTTTCATTTCCCGGCGGAAGTCATCTACACGCGCATGTTTCCCGGCACCGCGCTCGGCGCACTGCTCGGTAATCTCGCCTACACGCGCATGGCGCTGCGCAGCGGGCGCGCGGATGCGTGCGCGATGCCGCTCGGCATCGACGCGCCGACCACGATCGGCCTCGCGCTGCTCGTGCTCGGTCCGGCATTCGTCGCGTTCAAGCAGCAAGGCATGGACGAAGCCGCGGCAGCCGAGGCGACCTGGCATCTGGGCATGGCGGCGATGGTCGTAATGGGCGTGCTCAAGACGATCCTGTCGTTTGCCGGCGCGGCGGTGCTGCGCGCCGTGCCACGCGCCGGCCTGCTCGGATCGATTGCCGCGATCGCGCTGGTGCTGATGGGATTTTTTCCGCTGGTGGAAATCCTGCGCGTGCCGGTGGTCGGCTTGGTCTGTTTCGGTATCGTGCTGTATGCGCTGATCGCGCATGGTCGCCTGCCGTGGAACGCGCCGGGCGTGCTGTTTTCCGTGCTGGTTGGATTGCTGCTGTACTACGGACTCGGGGCTGCCGGCCTGCTCGGCAGCGGTTTTCATGCGCCCGCGGCGCCGGCGCTGCGCTTCAATTTGCCGTGGCCCACGCTCGGCTTCGTCGACGGCTTGCGCTACACGCTGCCGTACCTCGCACTGATCCTGCCATTCGGGTTGCTGATGGTGGTCGGCGGCATCAACGTCACCGAAAGCGCGCGCGCTGCGGGCGACGACTATCGCGTGCGCGACATCCTGTTGGTCGAGGCATTGGCCACGCTGGTTGCCGGTGTTTGTGGCGGTGTCGCGCAGACCACGCCTTACATCGGCCAGCCTGCCTATCGCGCGATGGGCGGGCGCGTCGCATACACGTGGCTCACCGGCGTCTTCCTCGGTATCGGCGGCGTGCTCGGCTATCTGTCGAACCTGGTCGAGCTGGCGCCGCTGGCCGTGCTCGCGCCGATCCTGATCTATGTCGCGATGCAGATCACGATGCAGGCGTTCGAAGCGACACCGCCGCGGCATTTCCCCGCCGTGGTGATCGCGTTCTTCCCGGCGACCGCGCGCATGCTCGCGATCAAGCTCGGCGATCCGTCGATCGTGCCGCCGCAGCAGTTCGACGCGTTGTATGCGCGCGCCGATCAGGGCTTGCCGGAGATGGCGGTGATCTTCATCCTCGGCAACGGCTTCATCATCACCTCGATGGTGTGGGCGAGCCTCGTCGCCGCGCTGGTGGACGGGCGCCTGCGTCTGGCGGCCGCGGTTGCGCTGCTCGGCGGCGCATTGACGCTGTTCGGCATCATCCACTCGGTGACGCCCGACGGCACGATCTACTTGCCGTGGCTGCTCGGTGCGAGTGCACAGCAGCTCGTGTATCCGTTTGTCGGCGCGTACGTCGCCTTGGCCGTCGTGTTCGGACTGCTGTCGCTGCAACGGCGCGTGTCGGTGCAATCGCCGACGCAGCACTGATGTGATGGCGCTCGCAGCGCGCGCTGCGACAGCAGCACACATCCGGTGCGCGGCGAACTCGGAACGGGCCACCCTACACCTGCTTGTAGCGGAAGCACCCCGTGAAGTGATCGTTGACCATCCCCGTCGCCTGCATGTGCGCGTAGATGATGGTCGAGCCGACGAAATTGAAGCCGCGTTTCTGCATATCCTTGCTCAACTTGTCCGACAGCTCGGTGCGCGCCGGCACGTCGCCGCGGGCACGCCACGCATTGTGGATCGGTTTGCCGCCGACGAACGACCAAAAGTACTTGTCAAGGCTGCCGCATTCCTCGATCACGCGCAGCGCGGCGCGTGCGTTGTTGCGCGCGGATGCGAGTTTCATGCGGTTGCGGATGATGCCCGGATCGAGCAGCAGCTTGTCCAGCGCGGCATCGGTCATGCGCGCGACACGGGCGATGTCGAAGCCGCGAAACGCGCGGCGGTAGGCATCGCGCTTGTTCAGCACCGTGCTCCAGCTCAGGCCCGCCTGTGCGCCTTCGAGCACGAGGAACTCGAACAGCCGCGTGTCGTCGTGCAGCGCCACGCCCCACTCGGTGTCGTGGTAGTCGCGCATGCGCGCGTCGTCGCCGCTGGCCCAGGAACAACGCGTGACGGTCTTGCTCATCGGCGCAAAGCCTCGGATCCGTGTCGAGCGCGTATCATACTCAAGCCCGCCTCGAATCGTGTCGCAGCATGACCACCGCCTCGTCGCGCCGCAGCGCGCTCATCGCGCTCGGCTTCATCAGCGTGATCTGGAGTTTCAACTGGATCGTGATGAAGGCGGTGCTCGCCTACGTCGGACCGCTGACGTTCTCGGCGATGCGCTACGTGTTCGGCACGACGGTGCTGTTCTTCGTGCTGTGGCTGCGGCGTGAACCGCTGGCGCCAACGCCGTGGCGCTCGACCCTGCTGATCGGCCTGATGCAGACCACCGCGTTTCAGCTGCTGGTGCAGTTTGCGCTGATCAGCGGCGGCGCGGGCAAGACCGCGCTGCTCGCCTACACGATGCCGTTCTGGGTGATCCCGCTGTCGTGGCTGGTGCTGGGCGACCGGCCGTTGCCGCGGCAATGGCTCAGCATCGCGCTCGCCGCGCTCGGACTGGGGTTGGTACTGGAACCGTGGCGCGGCACGGTTGGCGGCTTGAGCGCGCTGCTCGCGCTCGGTGGCGGCGTGTGCTGGGCGATCAGCGTCGTGCTATCCAAGCGACTTTTCCACAATGCGACAATTTCCCCTTTGCGCCTGACTGCGTGGCAGATGCTGTACGGCACGCTGGTGCTGGTCGCGGTCGCGGCGTGCCTGCACGAGCGCGCGACGCAGTGGTCGCCGACCTTGCTCGGCGCGCTGGTCTACAACGGCGTGCTGTCGTCGGGCTTGGCCTGGGCGCTGTGGCTGTTCGTGGTGCAGCGCCTGCCGGCGAACGTGGCGGGATTGGCCAGTCTGATCACGCCACTGCTCGGGGTGGGCTTTGCCTGGGTGTTGCTCGGCGAGCGGCCGGACGCGGCCGAAGGCGCCGGCATCGCGCTGCTCGTGGTGGCGCTGCTCGGCGTGCTCGGTGTTGGCGCGCGCCGTACGGCGTAGGGGCGCGAATCATCGCGCCCCGCCTTCTCCTGCATGGACAATGATTCGGCGAATCAGGCCGCGCGCGATGAATCGCGCCCTACATGCGTCGAAGATCGAACAGCGGTTCGTCGCCTCCGCGCGTCGGAGGCAGACGCAACGCGTCGCGCCGCTACGTTCCGGCGCGCGCGATCTGGGCCTGGCGGTCGAACTGGTTGTAGTACGGCGTGATGCGCGCGATCTTGCCCTGGTTGATGGCGAAGAACACGCCGGCGGTGAGCACGTAGCGCTGGCCTTGTGCCGCGGGCAGGCCGGGCGCGGCGTTCTGATAGACACCGTGCACGGAGAATTCCGCCGCCGCGCGGGTACCGTCGTCGATGCTCATCACGACCACGTCGCGCCATTCCTCGCGGTAACTGCGGACGTGCTGCTGCAGGTAGGCGCGGAATTTCTCCTTGCCGGACTGGCGCTCGCCCTGGTTGATGTCGTGCACCACGTCGTCGGCGACGCAATCGAGCATGCCATCGACATCACCGCGGCTGTAAGCCGCGCAGAAGCGCAGCACCAGTGCACTGGTGCGATCAGCGGCACGTGCGCCATCGATGATCATTGCCAAGCAACTCCCCTTGCGGATTGCCAGTTTACTCCGCGCAGGCCCCGGCAACTACTCGCCAGCGCGCGGTCCGGTGCGCGGGCGGGCCCGCGCGAATCCGTCAGCCATGCGGCCCCAAGCCGCGCGCCATCATCACCGCCGCCAGCGGGATCAACGCGACGATGTGCATCTCGATCAGGACCAGCCGCCGGGCCAACTGCCATTCGCGCGGATCGACGCGGAACGCAGGGTCCGCGGCCGCCGACTTGCGCCAGCGCATGATCAGCAGCGTGGGCTTGATCGAGAGCAGCGCAACCAGCACGAACAAGCTGATCTTGATATGGAACACCGGATTGCCGGCGTAGTAAGCCCAGGGCTTGGCGCCGGCCAGCGCGCGACCGAGTCCGCTGGCCAGCACGGCCATTGCGGCCAGGAAATAAAACAGGTCCGTCAAGGCCAGGCGGCGCGCGTCGCAGCGTTCGGGGCCGGCCTGGAGCAGTGTCCATTCCTTGGCCAGGAACCAGATCAGGGTGAAGATCGAGGCGAAGTGCAGGTAGGCGAGGATCGCATCCGACCACATGACGTTTCCTTTGTCAGTGACACCACGGCAGCTGGTCGAGGTCGACGTTGCCGCCACTCAGGATCACGCCGACGCGCTGTCCGGAAAACCGCTCGCGCTGGCGCAGGATCGCGGCCAGGGTCACCGCCGAGGAAGGTTCCACCACGAGCTTGAGCCGTTCCCAGATCAGGCGCATCGCCGCGACGATTTCCGCGTCGCTGGCCAACAGGACGCGCACGTCGTGCTGGCGCAGCAAATCGAAATTGATTTGTCCGAGCACCGCGCGCAGGCCGTCGGCGATCGTGTCGGGTTGCAGTTCCGTGACGCGCTCGCCGCGCTCGAGCGATGCGTGCGCTTCGGCTGCGCCTTCGGGCTCGGCGGCAAAAATGTGGATTTGTGGACGCAACGCACGGGCGGCGATCGCACTGCCGCCGATCAGGCCGCCGCCGCCGATCGGCGCGATCAGCGCGTCGAGTTCGGGTTCGTCACGCAACAGCTCGCGCGCAGCAGTGCCTTGGCCGGCGATCACGCGCTCGTCGGTATACGGGTGCACCAGCGTCGCGCCGGTGTCACGCTGCACCGAAGCGGCCAATGCATCGCGCGCCGCCAGGGACGGCGCACAGGTGTGCACGGTGGCGCCGTAGCGGACGATCGCGGCGACCTTGGTCACCACCGCGCCCTCCGGCACCACCACGTGACAGGCGATGCCGCGCGTGCGCGCGGCCAGTGCCAGTGCCGCGCCGTGATTGCCGGAGGAGTGCGTAACCACGCCGCGCCGCGCCACATCTTCGGGCAACGACCACACCGCGTTGCACGCGCCGCGGAACTTGAACGCGCCGGCGCGCTGCAGGTTCTCGCACTTGAAACGCAGCCGGCAGCCGGCCAGCGCGTCGAGCGAGGCCGAGTGCAGCACCGGCGTGACGTGCGCATGTGGCGCGATGCGCAAAGCCGCGGCTTCGATGTCGGCGAACGAGACAGTCATGGTCGGCCGTGGCTGAACGAGACGGCGATTGTCGCAACGCTTCGGCGCGGATGGAAGCCGTTCCGGCGCGAATGACCTCCGTTATCATCACGCGGCGAAATCTTTTTCGTGCCGCCGCGGTCAAACCTCGCATGCGCACCTTGCTCGCCAGCGTACTGCTCGCCCCTGCGTCGGCCCTGGCCGCCGCGTCGGCGCCGTTTGCCGGCGATCATGTCGCGCTCAGCCTGGTGAGCGAGAACAGCGCGCTGGTGCCGGGTCAGACGGCCTGGCTCGGCCTGCGCCTGCAACACGATCCGCATTGGCACACCTACTGGATCAATCCGGGCGATTCGGGCCTGCCCACGAAACTCGCCTGGCACCTGCCGGACGGCTTCAGCGCCGGCGAGATCGCGTGGCCGACGCCGCGGCGCTTCGACGTCGGCGAGTTGTACACCTTCGGCTACGACGGCGACGTGTTGCTGCCGGTGCCGCTCGCGGTACCGGCCGCGGCCAGCGGCGCCGCGCATCTGGTGCTTGATGCGAAATGGCTCGTGTGTCAGGAGGAGTGCATTCCGGGCAAGGCGACGCTGACGCTCGAGTTGCCGATCGCCGCCGCGGCCAAACGCGACGCGGACGCCGCGCGTTTCGCGCAGGCGCGCGCCGCGCAACCGCAGACCGGCAAGTGGAAGGCCGCGGCGCGCATCGTCGGCGATCGCATCGAGGTGAGCCTGCGCGGCGCCGACCTCGGGTCCGGCGCCGGCGTCGATGCGTTTGCGCAAGACGGCAAGGTCGTCGCGAACGCGCCGCCGCGGTTCAGCCGGCGCGACGGGGCGGCGGTGCTGACATTTGCAAAAAGCGATTATTTTACTTCTATACCGCGCGCGCTGGAGCTGATCGTGCTCAAGCCGGGCGCGGCCGCGATGCGCGTGCGCGCGTTGTTCGACGCGACACCCTGAACTTCCGTACACCTTAAAGGAGCCAACCATGTCGCTACGTCCCCTCGTTCTCGCCGCTGCCTGCGCGCTCAGCGCGTTCTCCAGCCTCGCCCTGGCCGCCGCCAGCGTCGGCGCCGCGGCGCCGGATTTCAGCCTGACCGACAGCAACGGCAAGGCGCACACGCTCGCCGAGTACAAGGGCAAAACCGTCGTGCTGGAATGGAACAACCCGGAATGTCCGTTCGTTAAGAAGCACTATTCGAGCGGCAACATCCCGAAGCAGCAGGCCGACGCCACCGCCGCCGGTGCGGTCTGGCTGACGATCAATTCCGGCGCCGACGGCAAGCAAGGCCACGTCGACGGCGCGGGTGCGAACGCGTTTCTGGCGCAATACAACGCCAAGCCCACTGCCTACCTGCTCGACCCCGACGGCAAGGCCGGCCGCGCCTACGGCGCCAAGACCACGCCGCATCTGTACGTGATCGATGGCGGCGGCGTGCTGCGCTACATGGGCGGCATCGATTCGATCGCCAGCACCGACAAGGACGACTTGCCCAAGGCAACCCAATACGTGCCGCAGGCGCTGGCCGAACTCAAGGCCGGCAAGCCGGTCAGCGTCGCCACGTCACAGCCGTACGGTTGCGGCGTGAAGTACGGCTCCTGAAGCGAACGCGACCGCCGCGCATTCGGCAATCGCCATCAATCGGCGTAAAGTGCCAACTGTGATGCTACGCACCGCGCTCAAACTGCTGCTTGCGCTTGCGCTGACCTTGCAGGGCAGCGCGGGCGCCATTGCGAACGATGCTGCGAACTCTGTCGCCACGCATCACTGCCATCACGCTGGCGCGCAACGTACGCACTGCGACATGCCGTGCTGTCCGGACTGCTGCAGCGACGATTGCGCAAGCGTATGCCTGGTTGCCGCACCCGTGTTCCTGCTTGCGCCACCGCTCGCAACCACGCACCTCGCCGCGGCTGCGTTCGCCACGGCGTATCTCCCGGCGGCTGTTGCCGCACGTCGTCTGATTCCGCCACTACCCCCTCCGATCGCCTGATTCCGCTTCGCGACGACGGTCCGCGCTCGAGCGCGCGGCACGCGTGCGCATGCACGCCGGAATTGGAGCGACATCATGTCTTCATTGTCGATTGCCCGTGGCGCCACGGGCGGTTTGTTGTTGTTGGCGCTGGGTGGGGCGCAGGCCAAGCCGATCGCGTTTGCGCACGGCACCACGGTGATGACCGAATACGGTGCCGGCACGATGATCGAGTTGCAGGCGTTCTATGCACCGTATTACTGGCTGTCGCTCGGCGGCGGTCGGCTGCGCCTGGACAGCGACGTGCTGTCGCGCACGCGTGACATCGACTACCTGCGCGCGAACCTGCTCGTGCACCGTTGGAATCTCGAAGCCGCCCAGGCCAACGTGTTCGCCTGGGGTGGCCTGGGCCGTGCGCACGGCAACGACTTTCGCGGCGATGTGCTCGACCGCGATGCGGGCTTCCAGGCCGACTGCGAAACGCGGCGCGTGTATGCGTCGTGGATGAGCGACCTGCACGAGTCGCGCGCGTATTCGCACCGTGTCGACACGCTGCAACTGGGCTTCGCACCGTATGCGCACGACTACGCCGACCTGGCCACGTGGTTCGTGCTGCAGGGACGCAACTACAGCGGCGACCTGCATCGTGGCATCGAATGGGCGGGACTGGTGCGCCTGTTCAAGGGCGGCGCGTGGATCGAAGCCGGCCTGACCGCGCACGGCAAGCCGCAAGTGATGGCGATGTTCAATTTCTAGAGCGAGGGTGTCATGTTGAAGAGAATGTTTCTTGCGATAACAGTCCTGCCGATGGTCGCGGCCAGCGCCGCCACGATCGAGATGGACGTCAACGGCCTGGTCTGCGCGTTTTGCGCGCAAGGCATCGAGAAAGCCTTGCGCGCGTTCCCGGCGACCGACGACGTCGTGGTCAGCCTCGAGCAACGTCTGGTTGCGGTGGCAACCAAGCCGGGTCAGGACATCGCCGACGACGTGTTGCGCAAAGCACTGGTCGACGCAGGCTATTCGGTCAAGGCGATCCGGCGCGAAGACGAATCGCTGGACGCGGTGCGCGCGCGCCTGAAGGTCAAGCCATGACCGACCCGTTGCGTCGAACCGCGGGCCTGAGCGTGTTGGCCTTGCTCGCCGGTTCCGGCACGCTGGTGTGCTGTGTGCTGCCGGCCACGATGGTCGCGCTGGGTGCCGGAGCTGTGCTGGCGGCGTGGGTCAGCGCCGTGCCGCAGCTGATCTGGCTGAGCGAACACAAGATCGCCGTGTTCGCCAGCGCCGGCATCGCGCTGGCGGCAGCCGGCTGGTCGCTGTGGCGATCGCGGCGCCTTCCCTGTCCCGCCGATCCGGCGCAGGCACGCGCCTGTCGGCGATTGCGCCGCACGAGCACGCTGCTGTTCACGTTGGCAAGCATGGCATTGGCGCTTGGCGCGACATTTGCGTTTGTGCTGCCACTGCTCTGAGCGCGCTGCATGCTTGCACCACGGAACGACGATCACGGCGCCTTCACGCCAGCGTGAGCCCACGCGAGTATGCTTGTGGCAACCGTTCCCGCTGCGTGGCCGACGGCGACCACGCGGGTATTGCAGCGAGGTGGCCATGAGCGATCTCCTGGCTCTGACAGCAAGTCAGTTTCTCGCACTGGTGTGCTTTGCCTCCGCCCTGGCGAAGACGATCCAGCATCCGGATCCGCTGCGCCCGCATGCCGACCGCATTCTCACGTTGTCACACACGCGCGCATTCGCGCTGGTTGAATTCGCGCTCGGCTGCGTGCTCGCGCTGCCGCTGCCGGTCGCGGTGCAGGCTGGCGCGGCGCTGGCGCTGGCGATAGTGATCCTCGACGCGCAGCTGCGTCATGCGCAGCATCGCGAACAGGAATCGGACGGCTTCGGTTCGGTCACACCGCAGCGCAACCTGCCGTACTTCGCGATCGGTGCGGCCGTGTTCGCGGCGACCACGCTGCTGCTGGCCATCGCGCTGCGCACGCCGGATGCGGCGTTGACGCCGAATCGCTGGGTCACCGCGCTGACCCTGCTCGTGCTGCTTGCGATCACGCGCAAGCTCGGCTACGACGAGGCGCGCGGCCTGGGGTATTTGCCGCCGCCGGAAAATACAGCGGCAACCGCCGTGCTGCCGGCCGATTTGTGCGTCGGCAACGATACGCGCGGGCCGCTCAGCGCCGCCGAGCTCGTCGCGGACGGACGCGCAGCGCTGGTCGTCGGCGTGGCCTCACAGACGCCGGCGTGTCGCGACGTGTATGCGTTGCTGGCCAATCATGCACGGCTGCTGGGCACGGAACTCAACGTCGTGGTGATTGCGCCGAACGCGGCGCCGTTGCGCCAGGCACCCGGCGCGGCGCTGCGTGCGTTGATCGATCCGCAAAACCGCCTGAGCCGCTGTCTCGGCATCCACGCCCAACCGTATGCCGTGCTGCTCGATCACGATCTTTCGCTGCTCGCACCGCCGTCGCAAACTTCGCCGAAGGTGCAACGCCTGATCACGCTGCTGGTGACGACGATCCAGAATGCGCCGAAGACGCTGCTGTCTTTCGACTACGACGCGGCCGCGGCGCGACCCGCGGTACACGGCACGCCGACGCCGCGCGAATCGCCGAGCGCACACGAACTGCATACCCTGGGCTAGAGCGCTCTGGATCCCGCTGCAAAAAAAGCGCAAATCAGCGCGATTCGCTTTCCGCGACTGGCGGCTGCAAATCCGAGGTGCCGGCGATGATCTCCGACGCGACGATCGATTCCGCCGGCGGCTGCGCCGGCACCTCGATCGTTTTCGGCAAATGCGACACGGTGTACCAGGCGAGCAGCAAGCCGGCGCCGACCATCGCCGCGGCGAGCCAGAACGTGGCGCCGGCGCGCGTGTCCTGGTAACCCGCTTCGGTCACCGCCGCGAACAAGCGCGTGAACAGCGTCGGCGCGATGATGCCGGCCACGCTGGACAAACTCGCGACCGCGCCTTGCAGACGGCCTTGTTCGCGCGGATCGACATGGTGCGTCATGATCGCCTGCGCCGCGGGTGTGGCCACGCCCCACAGCGCCGCCACCGGCATCATCGCCCAGAACCAGTAGCCGCTCGGCGCCAGCGCGTACAGGGCGAAGCCGAGGGTGCCGCAAGCCAAACCAAACAACAGCGCATGGCGCTCGCCGAGTGTGCCGACGATCTTCTTGATCAAGCCGCCCTGCACGATTGCGGCGAGCACGCCGACCAGGGCGAGCGTGTAGCCGACCATTTGCGGACCCCAATGGAAGCGATAATCCGCGTACAGCACGAACGTAGTCGGATAGACCATGTGCGCGAGCGCCATCAGAAACAGCACGCCGATCAGGCCGAGCACCTGCGGATAGCGGCGCAGCAGCTTAAGCGCGCCGAACGGATTGGCGTGCGCCCAGTCGAAGTGTGGCGTGCGCTTTTCCGGCGGCAGCGACTCCGGCAGCACGAAGAAGCCGTACAGAAAATTCGTCAGACACATCACCACCGCCACCCAGAATGGCAGGCGCAGGTTGATCTCGCCGAGGAATCCACCGATCGCCGGCGCAACGACGAAACCGATGCCGAACGCCATGCCCATCATGCCGAACGCCTGCGCGCGCTTCTGCGGCGGGGTGACGTCGGCGACATAAGCGTTCGACGTGCTGAAGCTCGCCGCGGTGATGCCGGAAATGATGCGGCCGATGAACAGCAGCGGCAGTGTATTGACCAACGCCATCATCAGGAAGTCCAGGCCCAGTCCCAGATTCGACATCAGGATCACCGGGCGGCGGCCGAGCCAGTCCGACAGCGCGCCCTGCACCGGGGTGAAGAAGAACTGCATGGCGAAGAACGCCGTCGAGAAGTAGCCGTACCAGACTGCCGCTTGCGAGACGTTGCCACTGAGGAAATTCTCGATCAGGTGCGGCAGCACCGGGATGATCAGGCCGAAGGCCAGGATGTCGATCAGCACGGTGACGAAGATGAACGCCAGCGCGGCGCGGCGGCGTCCCGTGCTCAGAGGTGTCGTGGTTTCCACAAGGTGTCCTTATGCGAAATACAGCTTCAGCGTTCGCCGTGGATGTCGACGAAGCGCAGGAATTCCGAACGCGTGCGCGCGTCCTTGCGGAACGTGCCGAGCATCTGGCTGGTGATCATCGACACGCCGCGCTTGTGCACGCCGCGCGTGGTCATGCACTGGTGCGTCGCATCGATCACCACGCCCACGCCGCGCGGCTTGAGCACCATGTCGATGCAGTGCGCTATTTGCGCGGTGAGTTTTTCCTGCACCTGGAAGCGGCGCGCGTACGCATCCACCACGCGTGCCAGCTTGCTGATGCCGACGACCTTGTCGGTCGGCAGGTAGCCGACGTGGGCGCGGCCGATGATCGGCGCCATGTGGTGTTCGCAGAACGACTCGAACTCGATGTCGCGCAGCACGATCATCTCGTCGTAGCCGGCGACTTCCTCGAACGTGCGGCGCAAATAATCGGTCGGATCGATTGCGTAGCCGGAAAACCAGTCGCGATACGCCTTGGCCACGCGCGTGGGTGTGTCGAGCAGGCCTTCGCGCGCCGGATCCTCGCCGGCCCAGCGCAGCAGCACGCGCACGGCCTGTTCGGCGTCCTCTTGCGTGACCGCCGACGCGGTCGGCTTGCTATTCTTCTTCGCCATGGCAACTCCCGCGGATCGCCGCGTGAGTGTAGCCTATGCGGACGGCAGCGAGTGTTGCCGCTGCCGCGTTTTCGCGCCGGAACGTTTTCCCTACGGGATCGATCGATGACACCAGCCATCAGACAAGTCGTGCTCACCGTCGTGGCCGTGTTGATCGTGCTGCTCGGCTACGACCACTACCGCCGCACCGAGGCGCGCGCCGCGCGCGATCAGGCCGAGGCGCTGCGGCAGCAGGCCGAAACCCTGAGCCGGCAGACGCGCGCGCAAACCGAGGCGTTGCAGCAACAGGCGCAGGCACTGCAGCAGCAGTCCGAGGCGCTCAGGAACAAGACCACGGAGTTGCAGCAGCAAGTTGTGCAGGAACATGAAACCGCGGCGGAGGAACAGCGCATGCGGCTCACGCGCAGCTACCGCATGGAAGGACTGGCGGCGGCGCAATCGGTCAAGGTGGCGATTGCCGAGTACTACATGAACAACGCGCGCTTGCCGCATTCGAATCGCGAGGCCGGCGTGGCCGAGCCGGACAAGTTCAGCGGCGAGTCGCTGCGCAGCCTGATCGTCGATACGCAAGGTGCGATCACGCTGACGTTCGACGAGAAATCGGGCGTGCGCGGCGGCACCATCCGCCTGATTCCCGATGTCAGCAACCAGACCATGGGCGTGAAATGGCGCTGCACCTCGCCCGACTTCAGCGACATCGCGTTGAGCATCGCGCAATGCGCGTACACGCCGTAGTAACTTGGCGTCACCGAGGTCGCGCGCTCAACGCCGCGCGCGCGGCGTTGCGGCGGCGCGCCGCGCGGGCCGCGCCTGCAGCGGTGCGAGCACCCACGACAGCGCGATCAACTTGCCGCCGTCGACCTTGCGCGGCCGTTGCAGCAGCTGCATCAGGCGCGTCAGCAGGCGATTGATCTCGGTCAGTTCCGCCGCGCTCACCCAGCCCTTGCCGCGCGAGGCCCACAGTTCGCGCTGCGGCCCTTCGGCGACCGTAGCGGTGTCGGCCAGTGCGCGTTCGAAATCGCGCCGCGCCACGCGCAGCACGCTCGCCACCACATCGCGCACCGCGCGCGCATTGGCGTTCGCGCCCGGGCGATAGCGCAAGCTGAGTCGGTCGCTGCCGCGCGTGCGCGTGCGGTAGCGGCGGCCGTCGCTACCGACTTCCTCCTCGATCAGGCCGCCCGCGGCGAGTTGGCGCAAGTGGTAGTACAAGCCGTCCGCCGGGCGGCCGAGGCGTGCCGCCAGTTCCGCCACGCTGACCGCGTCGCCGAGCGCCTCGAGCGTGTCGACGATTTCGATCCGCGCCGGCGAAGCGAGCAGGCCGATCTGGCGCGCGTCTTCCAGTACCGCCTTGCGCTTGTGTGCCATCGGTTGGGTTGCCTGTTTGAAATTTGTGCGTATTATTCAACAACAGGCGGCGCTGCCGCAAGGCGATTTTCTTTCGGAGACTGGCGATGTTGAGGATGCAATTGCTGACCATCGTGTTGCTCGGCGGCGCCGCGCTGGCGCATGCGGACGAAGCGTCCGAGCTGCTGGCCCGCTACAAGGCGGCCAGCGGCGGCGCGCACTGGGACGCCGCGCGCAGCTGGCACGGCGACGGCACGCTCGACGCCGGCGGACTGAACGGCGAATACCACGTCACCGTGGATCTGCGCAGCGGCCGCTCGGTCGACGCCTACAAGCTCGGTTCGGTCGAAGGCGGCGACGGCTACGACGGCACGCGCGGCTGGGAGCGAGACCCGGGCGGCGAGGTGGCGGCCCTGGATGCGCCGGATGCGCTGCGCCGCGCGCGCAGCCAGGCCTGGCTCGATGCACGCGCCTACTGGTTTCCGCAACGCATCACGTCCACATTGGGAAAAGTGGAAGCGCGTGCGGTCGACGGGCGCACGTACCGCGTGCTGCATGTCACGCCGCGCGACGGCGACGAGCTCACGCTCTGGTTCGACGAACACGCGCTGCTGGCGCGCAGCGTGCAACTGCAGGGCGGTGAAACCGCGACCACATCGTACGACGACTATCGCGATGCCGGCGGTGTGCAATTGCCGTTCCACGTCGTCACCGATCTGACCGATGCGGCCGGGCGCACCGATCCGCGCCGGCGTGTCGAGGTGCGGCTGCAACACGTCGCGCTCGACGTGGCGGTGACGGACGCTGATTTCGCCATGCCGCAGATGAGCGCGACCGCGCGCATCGACAATGCCGCGGGCATCACGACGATTCCCTTCGAGCTGGTCAACAATCACATCTATGTCGACGGCCGCATCGACGGCAAGCCGGCGCATTTCCTGCTCGATACCGGCGGCGGCAATCTGCTCACGCCGGCCGCGGCAAAGCGTTTCGGGTTGAGCGGCGAAGGCAAGCTCGCCATGGGCGGCTCCGGCGAAGATCGCGTGGACGTGGCGCTCGCGCACGCCGGCGAGGTGCGCATCGGCGATGCGGCGTTGTCGAAGCCGGTGTTCTACGTGCTCGACCTCGGCCAGCTCGCCGCAGTGGAAGGGGTGAACCTGGACGGCTTGGTGGGCTACGAGATGTTCCGCCGCTTCGACGTGCGCATCGACTACGCCAAGCACGAAGTCACGCTGAGCGAATCCGGCAAGGTGCCGCCGCCAGCCAGCGCGACCGTGCTGCCGTTCACGCTCGACGAGCACACACCAATCGTCACCGCAACGCTCGACGGCCTGCCGCTGCGCATGACGGTGGACACCGGCTCGCGTTCTTCGCTCACGCTCGATTCGCCGTTCGTGCGCGCGCACGATCTGCTCACGCGCTACCACGCCGAGGGGGAAAGCGTGGTCGGCTGGGGCGTCGGCGGTGCGGCGCGCGGCAACGCGGTGCGCTTCGGCACGCTGCAGCTCGGCGCACTGAAGATCGACGGCATCGCCGGCGAGCTGTTCACCGGCAGCAAGGGAGCGTTCGCGAATCCGGACTTGGGCGGCAACCTCGGCGGCGGCGTGCTGCGCCGCTTCACCGTGGCGTTCGACTACCAGGCCAAGAAAATGTATCTGGCGCCGAACGCGCAGTTCGGCACGGCCGATGCGTTCGATCGCAGCGGACTGTGGCTGCTCGCCGACGGCGCGGCGCTAAAGGTGGCCGATGTGGCGCCAGGCAGCGCGGCAGCGCGGGCCGGCGTGCGAAGCGGTGATCAGATCACGGCATTCGACGACGAAGCGGTCGCAAGCCGCGTACTGGCGGACTGGCGTCTACTGCTGCGCGAATTGCCAACCGGCCAAGACGTCACGCTCGATATCGAGCGCGCCGGCAGACGCGTCACCTTGCACATGACGATGGCCGATCGCATCGCTCCACGATTTTCGCCCTGACAGCGCCGCTCACAACACGCGGCAGAACGCGGCTTTCAGATAACGCGATTCCTGCACGTGCGCCTGCCACGGGTGATCGGGACCTGCGCCCGACACCTTGAGCACCTGCAGCGTGCGGTTGGCGTAAAACGCTGCGCGCCGCAGCATGTCGAGGAACTGCTCCTCGCTGACCAGGCCGGTGCACGAGCAGCTCAAAAACACGCCGCCCGGCTTGACCGCGCCGAGCGCGAGCTTGTTCATGTCGAGATACTTCTTCAGCGCCGGGATGACCTGCTCGCGGTCGCGCGTCATCTTGGCGGGGTCGAGCACGACCACGTCGAAGCGCTTGTCCTGGTTCGACGCGGTGTCGCGCAGCCAGTGGAAGATGTCGGCTTGCACGAAACGCACGCGCGCCTTGTTCAGGCGTGCGTTGCTTTCGGCGACCTCGAGGATTTCCTCGTCGAGATCCACGCCGGTGACCTCGTTCGCGCCGCCGCGGGTCTTGGCATAGATGCCGAAGCCGCCGGAGTTGCAGCACAGGTCCAGCACCTTGGCATCGGCGCAGAATTCCGACAGCAGCAGGCGATTGTCGCGCTGGTCGGCGAAAAAACCGGTCTTGTGCTTGCTGCCCGGCGCGGCGTGGAACTGCACGCCGTGTTCGTGGATCACGGTCGGCGCCGGAGCCGGCGGATGCATCAGGTCGAAGCTTTCCTGCTTCTGCACGTGGTCTTCGGCGAACGCGTAGATGTCGGCGTTTGGAAAATGGTCGAGCAGGCAGCGCTTGATCAGGTCGCGCTGCTTGAACATGCCGGCGGAGAAGTATTCGATCACCAGCGTGTTGGCGAAGCGGTCGACGACCAGGCCGGACAAGCCGTCGCCTTCGGAGTGAACCACCCGGTACGCGTCGGTGACGGTGTCGAGCTTGAGTACCTCGCGCCGCAGCTGCACCGCGGCGGCGATCTTGCGCGCGAAGAAATCCGCATCGACCGCCTCGCCAGGATCGGCGGTCAGCACGCGCAGCGCGATGCGCGAATGGCCGTTGTAGAAACCGCGCCCGGCGAATTCGCCGCTGCGGTCGATGATGTCGACGACGCTGCCGGGCTTGGGTCGCGGCTCGGGCTTTTCCACCATCTTCTGGAAGATCCAGGGATGGTTGGAACGGCGTTCGATCTTCAGGCGGATTACGGGATTGGCGTTATTCATCGCGGCATTTTACGCCGCGCCGCGCCGCGCTGCGGACTTTCAGCCGAAATGCGCCTCGACCACGACCGGGAAGCGCGCCAGGTCGGTCGGGCCCATCACGCGGTTGCGCCCGCCGCGCTTGGCCGCGTACATCGCCTGATCGGCGCGCCGCAGCAGCGAAGCGAAGTCGTCGCCTTCGTCGAGCACCGCAACGCCGATCGAGATGCGCAGCGGCACGCGCCGGTGCCGCGCCATCAGCTCGACCTGCTCGATCGCGTGACGCAGGCGTTCGGCACCGGCGCGCGCGGCGGTTTCGTCCGCGTCCGGCATCACGATCACGAATTCTTCGCCGCCGAGGCGGCCGAACAGGTCTTCGCCGCGCACCACGCATTGCAAGGTCGCGGCGATGATCTGCAGCGCCTCGTCGCCGACTTCATGCCCATACACGTCGTTGATGCGCTTGAAGTGATCGGCGTCGACCAGCACCACGGCGAGCCTGCGCCGGTGCCGATGCGCTGAGGCGATCGCGCGCGCGGCAAGTTCGCCGAGCGTGCGCCGGTTGCTGATGCCGGTGAGCGGATCGATCGTCGCCTGGCGCTCCAGTTCCTGGTGCAGACGGTCGCTGCACATCAGCACGAAGCCGAGCGTGGCCACGGTCGGGAACACCGCGGCAATCGCGAACACGACGACCTGCATCGGCGTCGAGGCGAACGCATGCGGCAGCACGTCGATGCTCAACCCTTCGTACAGCACGCGCACGGCAAGCACACAGGCAAGCAGGCCGTAGGCCGCCGCGGTCAGCAACTGGCTGCGCCGCCGCGGCGGGTTCACATCGAGCAACGCATAAACCGCGGTGCACATCTGCAGGCAAAACACCGCCGACACCGTGACCGTGCGCCAGCGCATGCTCGGCACGGGATAGACGAACAGGATTTCCAGCAGCGTCGTGAGTACGACCGGACCGTAGACGATGCGCCGATCCAATGGTCGTCCGACGAAGATGCGCAGCGCTTCGACCTGTTTGGCGAACGCAAAGCTGAGCAACCCGTTCGCCACGATCATGGCAAACAGATCGGGGATCTCGTCGCGCATGCTGTACAGCACCCACGCGGTGGGCTGCAGCACGGTGCCGATCATCCACAAGCGGATGCTCGGCCACATCGCGGCCGGATAGTCGCGCAGCACATAGCGCAGACTCACGCCGACGAGCAGCGCCAGCGCCGCCGCGATCATGATCGTCGTGCGTACGTCGAGCAGCATGTCACCCTACCCCCTGCGCTGGCAGTCTGCGCCCGGAAAAACCCGGCCGCAAGCAGCGGCGCACCCCGCGAAATATGCAGCAAATCCCGCGCCATCTTGTCTGCCGGCCCGGCCGCCCCCATGCTGGGGCGATGGATATCGCCGCCCCGACCCCCGAGCCGACCGCCCAGTCCGTGCGCCGCGATCGCGTCCGCGCCGGTTACGCGTTGCTCGGTGCCGCCGGGCTGGTGTTCGGCATCTGGCTGGCCTGGCTCGGCGCTTGGCTGCTTGGCTGGAACGTGGATGATCTCGGTGTGCGCCCGCGCGATCTGCACGGTCTGATCGGGATACTGACCGCGCCGTTCGCGCATGCGTCGTTCGAGCACCTGATGTCGAACACGTTGCCGCTCGGACTGCTCGCGGCGATGGCGCTGTACGCCTATCCGCGCGCGACGCGCTACGCGCTGCCGCTGATCTGGCTCGTCTCCGGCGCCGGGGTGTGGCTGTGGGCGCGCGGCTCGGTCCATGTCGGCATCAGCGGCATCGTGTACGGGCTGGCGTTCTTCGTGTTCTTCATCGGCCTGCTGCGTCGCGACCGCCTCGGCACGGCGATCTCGCTGCTCACGTTTTTCCTCTACGGTGGCATGGTGCTGACGATCCTGCCGCACGATCCGGAAGTATCGTTCGAGTATCACGCGTTCGGCGCCTTGGCCGGGACCGTGGCGGCGTTCTGGCTGCGCCGGCGCGATCCGGCGCCGCCACGCAAGCGCTACAGCTGGGAAGACGAAGAGGAACTCGGCGCACCCGAGCGCGACGAGCTCGAACCGCCGACGCCGCTGGACGTGCCAGTGCTGTGGCAGGGACCGCGCCGGCGCGAGGTCGGCGGCGACAACGTGATCGAATTCCCGTCCGGTGCGGGCAAGCGGACTCTGCATTGACCGGGCCGCAACACGCCCGGTGCTAGAATCACGCTATCCCTTCAGCAGCGTCCACGCGCCATGAACGCCACTCCGCGCCGCGTCGAACACCAGCAAACCGACAAGGGTAACGTGCCGGTGTACACGACCGCGGTGGTCGAACAACCGTGGTCGAGCTACGCGCGCGAGGATCATGCCACTTGGGCGCAGCTGTTCGAACGACAGCAGAAGATCCTGGTCGGCCGCGCCGCGCGCGAGTTCATCGACAACCAGCGCAAGATGGGCATGACGCCCGACGCGATTCCGAAGTTCGAGGAACTCAACCGCGTGCTGAAGAAATCGACCGGCTGGGAATTGATCGGCGTGGAAGGTCTGCTGCCGGAGCTGACGTTCTTCGATCATCTGGCGAACCGCCGCTTTCCGGTGACCTGGTGGATCCGCCGGCCGGACCAGATCGACTACATCAGCGAGCCGGACCTGTTCCACGACCTGTTCGGCCACGTGCCGTTGCTGCTCAATCCGGGCTTTGCCGACTACATGCAGGCGTACGGTTGCGGCGGCGTCAAGGCGCATGGCATCGGCGCGCAGGCACTGGTCAATCTGACGCGGCTGTACTGGTACACGGTGGAGTTCGGCCTGATCCGCGAAGACGGCGCGTTGCGCATCTACGGCTCGGGCATCGTGTCGTCGAAAGGCGAATCGATCTACTGCCTCGAATCGCCGGCGCCGAACCGCATCGGCTTCGATTTGAAACGCATCATGCGCACGCGCTACCGCATCGACACGTACCAGAAAACCTATTTCGTGATCGACAGCTACGATCAGCTGATGGATGCGACGCGGCCGGATTTCACGCCCTACTACGCGGAACTGGCGCAGCAGGAATCGATTCCGGCCGGCAGCGTGCTGCCGAGCGACCGCGTGTACCACCGCGGCACGGGCGAGGGTTGGGCCAACGACGGCGACGTCTGAAGGCGCTTGCAACGGCGCGGCGCGTCAGCGCTCGCGCAACTGGTGGCTGTCGCCGGCACCCAAATCCAGCGCATAGACGCGTTTCAGGTCGGCCACTTTTTTCAGCGTTGCCGCCGAGAACGGCGGCTTGTTCTCCAGCGCGTGCAGCGCCATGCCTTCGAGCAAGTCGCCGAGCGAAAGATCCAAGTATTCGGCCAAGCCTTTCAGCACCTTGAGCAAGCGCTTCTCCAGGCGCACGCCGGTCTGTACCCGCTCGATTTCCTTGTCCGCGTTCTTCATCGCAGTGCTCCGATCGTTCACGCCCATGCTAGCGACTGGACGTGATCTTGTCATCGTGGTACATTGGTACATACATACCACGCAGAGGTGCCGTAATGTTTTCGCGCCATTGCATCGCCGCCCTGATCTTGAGCTGGAGTTCCACCGCCATGTCCGCCGCACCCGCCACGCAATCGGCGAGTTTTCACCTGCCCGCGCCGCCGGCGCGGGTGTTCCCGTACTTCACGGCCGAGGGTGAGCGCGCCTGGGCGCCCGGCTGGGAGCCGGAGATGCTCAGCGGCGCGGTCGAGCGCGGCAGCGTGTTCCGCACGCGCGCGCACGGACACGACACGGTCTGGATCGTCGCCGACTATCGCGCCGACGCGCACCGCGTCAGCTACGCGCGCCTGGCCGGCAATGCGAACATGGGCCTGGTCGATGTCGCCTGCGACGCCGACGGTAGCGGCACGCGCGTGACGGTGCGCTACACGCTCACGCCGCTGTCGGCGCAGGCCGAAACCGACGTACGCGAGATGCTGACGCCCGAGCACTATGCCGCTTTCCTGCGCGAGTGGCAGCAGAGCCTGTCGAAAGCGTTGCAAGCGGCGGATGGCGTGCGTCCGTAGCGGCTCGATTCATCGAGCCGCTCTTATTGATTCCTTGGCAGAGATGGCGCGATGAATCGCGCCGCCACGCAAGCGTGTCGACGCCGTGTTCCAGAAAGTCAGGTCTTTTCCTTTTCCACCGGCTTGGCTTTCTGTGCGGCAATGAACTCGCGCACATGCGCCTCGAGCAGCGGCAGCGGCACCGAACCGATCTCGAGCACCGCATCGTGGAACTTGCGGATGTCGAAGTCCGTGCCCAGCTCCTTTTCCGCCAGCCCGCGCAGTTCGATGATCTTGATCTCGCCGAGTTTGTACGACAGTGCCTGGCCCGGCCAGGAGATGTAGCGGTCGACCTCGGTCTCGACTTCGTGCTGGCTCAATGCCGTGTGGTCGGCCAGATACTTCACCGCCTGCTCGCGTGTCCAGCCCTTGTGATGCACGCCGGTGTCGATGACCAGGCGCGCGGCGCGCCACATCTCGTAGGACTCGCGGCCGAATTCGTCGTAAGGAGTCAGATAGACGCCCATTTCCTTGCCGAGTTTTTCGCAGTACAGCGCCCAGCCTTCGCCGTAAGCGGAGATGTACTCATGGCGGAAGTCCGGCACGCTCTTTTGTTCCTGTACCAATGAACCCTGGAACGAATGGCCAGGTGCCGATTCGTGCAGCGTCAACGCGGTCAAGTTGTAGAGCGAGCGTGACGGCAGGTCGTAGGTGTTGACCCAATATGTGTGCGGGCTGCCGCGACCGGCGGTCCAGAACGGCGCGATCGCGTCCGGTACCGGCTCGATGCCGAAACGGCCGCGCGGCAGCAGCCCGAAAAACTGGCCCAGCTTGGCGTCGACGCGCTTGGCGATCCACGACGCGCGCATCAGCAGTTCGTCGTCGCTCTTGGCGTAGAACTGCGCATCGCCGCGCAGGAATTTCTGGAACGCCGGGAAGTCGCCCTGAAAGCCGGTCGCCTTCATCGTCGTCTGCATCTCGGCATCGATACGCGCGACTTCCTTCAAGCCGATCTGGTGGATTTCCTCGGGGTCCAGATCGAGCGTGGTGTATTCGCGTATCTGCTGGCGATAGAACGCCTTGCCGTCAGGCAGCGCTTCGGCCGCCAGCGTGCTGCGCGCGTGCGGCATGTACTCGCCGCGGAAGAACTTGAGCAGCTTGCTGTAAGACGGAATGACGCGATCCCTGATCGCTTTGGCGCAGTCGGCACGCAGCTTGTCCCGCTCGGCGGCAGGAATAGTCGACGGCAGGTCCTTGAACGGCTTGTACAGGTCGCTGTCCTGCGGCGTTTTCACATTAATAAATGTGGAAATGGATACATCGCGCCCGTCCAGTACCGCGCGCGGCACCGTGAAGCCGCGCTTGATCCCGGCACGCATGTTCGCGATCTGCTCGTCGAAATAGCGCGGCACGTCGTCGAGCCGGCCGATGTAGGCTTTCGCCTCGGCCGCGTTCTTCAGGTGCCGGTTCGCCATGAAACCCAGATCCGACCAGAACTGCGAATCGCTGTTGAACGGCATCTCGTAGTCGCGGAAGCGGATGCCGGCGGCGAGATTCTGGATCTGCGGTTTGTATACCGCGATATTCACCTTGTTTTCCGCCGACAACTGTTCCTGTGACAGGCCATCGAGTTTGCCGAGCACGTCCTGCCAGTATTTCAGGCGCTGCTGCTGCGCCGCCGGATTCACCGCCGGCAGATGATCGTCGTGCGCGCCGGCTTCGTTGTCCTCGTCGTCGAGACCTGGAAATTGCGCCTTGCGCCATTTCCACTCGTCGCTGTAGATCGCCTTGAAGCGCTCGTCGGCCGCGCTCGCCTTGCCCGCCTCTTCCGCCTGTGCGAGTGACCCCAGCGCGAATGCTGCCGCCAGCAAGCTCCATCCAATCCGATTCATCGCCGTCTCCGCTTTGCGAGCGGCGATCATCGCATTGTGCGAGGCGCTTGCGTATAGGCCTTTTGTCAGCCGCGCGCGGCAACCAGGCGCAATTCGGCGACGAATCCGCCGCCGTCGCGGTTGCTCAGTTCCAGGCTGCCGCCGTGCCAGGCGGCAATGCGCGCCACGCTGGCCAGGCCCAGGCCACTGCCCGGGCCGCTGCGCGCCGCGTCGGCGCGATAGAACGGACGCCCGAGTTCATGCAGCGTGTCCGGTGGCACGCCGGCGCCGCGGTCGCGCACGGCGATGTGCATGCCGCTCGGCAGCACGCGCAGCTCGGCTTCGAACGGCGCGACGCCGTGACGTTGCGCATTTTCAAGCAAGTTGTCGAGCGCGCGGCGCAGCGCCAGCGGCTTGGCATACAGCATCGCGCTCGCATTACCCAGGCGCTGCCAGTGCGCACCGCCGCGCCGCTGTGCGGCCAACGCCTCGTCGAGCAATGCGCCGGCGTCGATGTTCTGACCGGGCTCATCGCGGCCGTCGCGCACGAACGCGATGAACTGGCTCAGGATTGCATCGAGTTCGGCCAGATCCGCGGCCATGCCCGCGCGCATGGCCGCGTCGCCCTCGAGCATTTCGAGCGCGAGCACGAGCCGCGCCAACGGCGTGCGCATGTCGTGCGACAAGCCGGCCAGCATCAGCTGCCGCTCCTGCGCCGCGGCGCGCGTGTCGGCGGCCGCGCGATCCAGCGCCGCGCCGAGTTCGACGATCTCCGAGACCGCGTGCCGCGGTAGCGCCGGCGCCGGTTCGCCCGCGACCAGTCCCGGCGCTGCGGCGGCCAGCGCGCGCAGCGGATTGACCAGCGTGCGCGCGTACCACGCCGCCGCGCCGAACACGAGCAGCACCGAGGCGAGGAATGCCAGCGCGCTACTCGCACGCACCGCGCCGCGCAACGACAACACCGGAATGCCGATCCAGCCGTCCGGCGCGCGCTCGGCGGCGATCCACAGCATCGGTTGCGGTGTGGCGCTCAGATGCAACGTGCGCGTCGGCTGGCGCCGCGCCAGTTCCGCGGCGACTTCGCTCTGCAACGCGCCGATGTCCGCATCTGCGGGCGGCGCTTGGTCGCGGCGTTCCACGCCGAACTGGCGCAGGCGCTGTTCGGCCATCGCACGATCGGGTTGCGCGAGCAGCACGTCGGCGGCGCTGATCTTCGTTTCGAGACTGCGCACGGTGTGACCGACCGCCAACTCGTGGGTCGCGCCGAGCAGCAGCGTGACGCCGACCAGCGTGTGCACGGCCAGCACGCCCGCGAGCAGCAGCACCAAGCGCGGGAACAGACGCCGCAACATCAGGCCGGTTCGCCGTCCGGCACGAACACGTAACCGGTGCCCCACACGGTCTGCAGGTAGCGCGGCGTGCGCGGATCGTGTTCGATCAACTTGCGCAGACGCGAGATCATCACGTCCATGCTGCGGTCGTAGGCGTCGTGCTCGCGGCCGCGCGCCAGGCTCATCAACTGGTCACGCGTGAGCGGCTGACGCGGCCGCCCGACCAGGGCGGCCAGCACGGCGAATTCGCCGGTGGTGAGGCGCTGCGCGCGCCCGTCGCGGCGCAACTCGCGCGTGCCGAGATCGAGTATACAAGTGCCAAATTGTACACTTCCGCTCGCGCGCGGCGCGCCGGCCGGCGCACGGCCGCGGCGCAACACCGCGCGCATGCGCGCGACCAGCTCGCGCGGACTGCCTGGTTTCGGCAAGTAATCGTCGGCACCGATCTCCAGGCCGACGATACGGTCGACCTCGTCGCCTTTCGCGGTCAGCATCACGATCGGCGTCTCCACGCCTTGGCCGCGCAGGCGGCGGCAGATCGTCAGACCGTCCTCGCCCGGCAGCATCAGGTCGAGCACGATCAGGTCCACATGGTGGCGCTTGAGCTGCTGATCCAGTTCGCGGCCGGAGCCGGCAGTGAGCGCGGCAAAGCCTTGTTGGCCGAGATAGCGCACCAGCAAATCACGCAGACGCACGTCGTCGTCGACGATCAGCACGGTGGTGGTTTCGGATGAGGCGCGCTCGGACATGGCGGTATTGTCCCTGCTGTGACGCCGGATTCCACGCGGCACACGCAGCCAATTGTAACCGGATGTTTCCAGTGGCTCGGCGCGACACATCCGATTGCATCCGCCGGTGCGCGAGCAAGGTGTCGCGGACGTTGTTGCCGCATGCTTCGGGCCACCTTTCCAGAACCATGTCGTTAAACTGATGCGATGAAAAGTCTGCGCTCATACACGATGCTTACGTTGCTCGCGCTGCTGCTGACCGGCACCGGCGCACACGCCACCGCGCAGGAATCCCTGCTCGATGCCGCAGCGCCGGGCCGCGCCGCTGCCTTGCCACCCGGTGTGACGCTGCAGCGCGACCTGCATTACGGCAGCGGATCGTTGCAGACGCTCGACGTCTATCGCCCCGCGCGTGCCATACGCGCGCCCGTGATCCTGATGGTGCACGGCGGCGGCTGGCGCGGCGGCGACAAATCGATGGGCCGCATGGTCGACAGCAAGGTGACGCGCTGGGTGCCGCGCGGTTTCGTGTTCGTCGCGATCGACTATGGGTTGTTGCCCGGCACGCCGGTGTCGCGCCAGGCCGACGACGTCGCGCAGGCCGTGGCGTACGTGCAGCAGCACGCCAGCGAATGGGGTGCCGATCCACGCAAGCTGATCCTGATGGGGCATTCCGCTGGCGCGCACCTGGTCGCGGTGCTGGCAGCCGACGCGGCGCGCGTGAAAGCCGCGCGCATCGCACCGTGGCTCGGCACGATCGTGCTCGACAGCGCCGCGCTCGACGTGCCGCAGGTCATGCAGCGCCGCCACATGCGGCTGTACGACGACGCGTTCGGCAGCGATGCGGCGACATGGAAGGCACTCTCGCCGATCGATCTGCTCGGCGCGGCGGGATCGCCGCTGCTGGCGGTATGTTCGTCGACGCGTCCGGACGATTCGTGCGGGCAGGCACGACGATTCGTTGCACGCGCCAGCGCGCTCGGCATGCGTGCTAGCGTGCATGAAGAAGCGCTCACGCATGGCGAAATCAATTTCACGCTCGGTGTCGCCGGTGCCTACACCGATGCGGTGGAAGCGTTCATGCGCTCGCTCGATGCCGATGTGCTCCGTCTGCTGGAAACAAAATCATGAAGTGCTTTCTGCTGCTGCTCCTGCTGCTGCTCGCGGCACCCGCCTTCGCCGCCGAAGCGCCTCGCCCGCCCACGCAACCGCTGCGCGGGCCGGGCGGCGCCGCGTACGCGCATGCGCGCGTCAGCGCGCGCGAGGTGCGCAGCGGCGCACAAGGTTGGTGGCTGTTCACTCCGGCTGAACCCATGCCGACGCACGCACCGGTGGTCGTGTTCTGCCACGGCTGGGGTGCGCTGGATCCGAACGGCTATCGCAGCTGGATCGATCACATCGTACGCCGCGGCAACATCGTGGTGTGGCCGAACTACCAGGACACGCGGCGTGTGCCGGGCGCGCAGTTCCTGCCGAATGCGATCGCCGGCGTGCGCGCCGCGTTTTCGGATCTGCATGACGGCGGCGCGGGCATCAAGCCGGACCTGGATCGGGTTGCCGTAGTCGGTCACTCCGCCGGCGGTCTGCTCGCCGCGGAACTCGCCGCGGTTGCGGCACAAGAACATCTGCCGATGTTCCGCGCCGTGATGCCGGTGCAGCCCGGCGACGGCAGCCGCAACGGCACGCGCCGGGCGACGATCCCGAGCGGCGATCTGGCGCCGATACCGGCGGCGACGCTACTGCTGGTCCTGCTCGGCGCCGACGATCATTTCGCGTACGAGCAACCGGGCCTGCACATCTACGACGCCGCGACGCGCGTGCCCGCCGCGAACAAGAACGTGCTGGAGATGCAGACCGACCGGCACGGCACGCCCGCGCTGGTCGCCAATCACTTCGCGCCGGCCGCGCCGGCCGCGGCGCGCGCGCCGCGCGAGCACGCCCTGTTGGAGGATTTCGAGCATGCCGGCGCGGTCGATGCGATGGACTGGTACGGCACCTGGAAGCTGTTCGACGCATTGAGCGATGCGGCGTTCTACGGCCGCGAACGCGACGTCGCGCTCGGCGGTGGTCACGCGCAGACCTCGATGGGCGAATGGAGCGACGGCGTTGCAGTCACGCCGCTGCGCGTGCTGCGCTGAGCCTGCGCGATGCAGCAAAGTAGCCTTTTGCGCATCCTCTACAATTCTTCGATCGCGCCGTCGCCGCCGACGGCACGCAGGTAAGCGACGAGTCCGCGCTCCGCGGTTTCGCGGAACGTTTCGTCGCTGACCTCGAGTTGCGCAATGCGGTCCGGACGGAAATTGCGGAAGTCGCCGCGCAGTCGGCACCAGGCACCGAGCGTCCAGGCGCCGCCCCAGAACGCAAGACACAGCGGTTCGATCTTGCGCGCGCTGGCGCGGCCGCCTTCATCGCGATAGTCCAGGCACAACACGCGGTGCTCGGCGATCGCCGCATGCAAGCGGTCGAGCATGCCGCTGGTCTCGATGCCGCCGCGGCGCGGCGGCGCGAAGATGCGCGAGCGCTGCGTGCGCTGGCGCAGCTCTTCCGGCAACACGGCTTCGATCTTGAGCAGCGCGGCGCGCGCATGGCCGCTGAGGCGTTCGCCGGCGAACGCGCGCACGAACCGCGTGCCGACGACGAGCGCCTCGAGCTCATCGGCGTTGAACATGAGCGGCGGAATGTCCGAGCCCTTGCGCAGCATGTAGCCGATGCCGGCCTCGCCCTCGATCGGCACGCCCGACAACTGCAGGTCGGCCACGTCGCGGTACACGGTGCGCAGCGAAACGCTGAGCGTGTCGGCCAGACGCCGCGCCGGCAGCGCAGTGCGGCGTCCGCGCAAGGCGTTGATGATCAGGAACAGACGGTCGGCGCGGCGCATGCCGCGCATTATCAGGCATAGCCGCGTCGCGCCGCACGCCGTCTACTCCGCCGCGCAGTGCGGCAGCATCGGGCAAAACGGTATCGGCGGCGTGGCGTAGCGTCGCGCCGCCTTGCCCGTGCGGCGGCGCGAAGGTTCTTGCGCGCGCGGCGGCAGCGACGCGATCTGCTGGTTTCGATACAGCGCCGTACCCGCCGCCGCGATCGACTGGCTGCGCACCAGCGCCGCGAACGCGGCGCTGAGGCACGATGCAATCCGGGCCGCGCTCATACCGGCGACCACAGGCCGACGCGGTTGCCTTCGCAATCGCGGAACTGCGCGAAGAAGCCCATGCCGGCCGGCAACGCGGTGCGCGGCACCAGCGTGTCGCCGCCCTGCGTCTGCACGCGTTCCAGTACCGGCACCAGGTTCTGCACGCTGATGTATACGATGCTGCCCTGCACCGACGGGCGGATGTCTTCCATCGCGACCAGCGCGCCGCTGGAATTCGGTTTCGGCCCGCCGCGCAGCACGGCCATGTCGGTGCCGCCGAAATTTTCGCGCTTGAGCGGCTGTGCCAGCACGGTTTCATAGAATTTCTGCGCGCGATCCAGATCCTCGGTGGGGATTTCGAACCAGGCGGGGACGTTGTCGTTCAACATGGCGGTGCTCCGGCAGTGGCGTGCGTCATTGCACGGTGCGTACTGTGCACGGGTGCTGCTGACAACCTCCTGTCAGCAGGCTGCAATCGCATGAGACAATGCGCGCACGTTCCCCTCGACGATCCGCCATGAGTGCCCAGAAGCCGATCAAACCGATCTCGCTGACGCAATTCCTGATCGAGGAACAGCGCGACAAGCAGCACATCAATGCCGACCTGCGACTGCTGATCGAAGTGGTCGCGCGCGCGTGCAAGGCGATCTCGATCGCCGTCGGCAAGGGTGCGCTCGGCGGCGTGCTCGGCTCGGCCGGCACGGAGAACGTGCAGGGCGAAGTCCAGAAGAAGCTCGACGTGTTGTCGAACGAAATCCTGCTCGAGGCAAACGAATGGGGCGGCCATCTGGCGGCGCTCGCGTCGGAGGAGATGGACGATCCGCATCCGATCCCGCACCGTTATCCGAAAGGCGAGTACCTGCTCGTGTTCGATCCGCTGGACGGGTCGTCCAACATCGATGTGAACATTTCCGTCGGCACGATCTTCTCGGTGCTGCGTTGTCCGGGCGGGGTGGAGAATCCGGACGAAAGCGCCTTCCTGCAACCGGGCACGCAGCAGGTCGCCGCCGGCTACGCCGTATACGGTTCGAGCACGATGCTGATCCTGACGCTCGGCGACGGCGTGCACGCATTCACGCTCGACCGCGAACTCGGCAGCTTCGTGCAGACCGGGCGCAACTTGCGCATTCCCGCCGACACGCGCGAGTTTGCGATCAACATGTCGAACCTGCGTCACTGGGAAGCGCCGATGCGGCGCTATATCGAGGAGTTGCTTGCCGGTTCGACCGGTCCGCGCGGCGTGGACTTCAATATGCGCTGGGTTGCTTCTATGGTCGCCGACGTGCATCGCATCCTGACTCGCGGCGGCATCTTCGTTTATCCGAAGGATCTGAAGGATCCGTCCAAGCCGGGCAAGCTGCGCCTGATGTACGAGGCCAATCCCATGGCGCTGATCGTCGAGCAGGCCGGTGGCATGGCCACGACCGGATTGCAGCGCATTCTCGACGTCGTGCCGAGTTCGCTGCACCAGCGCGTTCCGGTGTTCCTCGGTTCGAAGAACGAAATCGAACGCGTCACCCAATACCATCGGCAGGCGCAGGGGTGAGCGCCGCGGACTTCATCGAAGTCTATCCCGGCGCACTCGACGCCGCGGCATGCGCGGCGTTGATCCGGCGCTTCGAGGCGAGCGGCGAAGCCACGCGCGGCGCGACGGGCGGCGGCGTCGACGTCGCGCTCAAGGACAGCTGGGACATCCGCATCAGCGGCCGGCCGGCCTGGTCGGACGGCGAGAATGCGCTCAACGCGGCGATGATGAGCGGCTTGCTGCGTTACCTGCGCAAGTATCCGTACACCGTGCTTGCGCCGCTGTCGCTGCGCATGCAGGACGCGTCCGGCAAGGCACAGCTGCTCGACGCCGAGCGGCTGGTCGCCCTGCCCGACGAACTGCTGCGCGCGCTGATCGTCAAGACGCTTCGGCCCGGCGCGATCAATCTGCAGAAATACATCGCCGACCAAGGCGGCTATCCGTACTGGCACTGCGAGTTGTATCCGAAAGCGCACGATGCGCAAGCCGAGACGCTGCATCGCACGCTGCTGTGGACGATCTACCTCAACGACGGATTCAGCGAAGGCGAAACCGAATTCCTGCATCAGCAGCGCAAGGTAGCGCCGCAGACCGGTGCCCTGCTGATCGCCCCCGCCGCGTTCACGCACACGCACCGCGGCAACAGGCCACGCGGCGGCAACAAGTACATCGCCACTTCGTGGGTGCTGTTCCAGCCGGCGGAAAAAATCTACGCTCCGCGCTGAGGCTCAGAACAGATCGCCCTGCGGCGACGGCGCGCGCGGCGGCCGGAACAAACCCGTGTCGAGCGCGATGTCGCGATTGCGCGCAAGACCGACGCGGCGTGTCGCCAGCGCGAAGCGTTGCCGGATCAGCTCGGCGAACTGGCCTTCGCCGCGCATGCGCTTGCCGAAGCGCGCGTCGTTGTCGCGGCCGCCACGCATCTGGCGCACCAGGCTGAGCACGTGCTCGGCGCGCTCCGGAAAGTGCAGTTCGAGCCACTCGCGCACCAGGTCTTTCAGTTCCCACGGCAGACGCAGCACCGTGTAGCCAGCCATGCGCGCTCCGGCATCGGCGGCGCGCTCGAGGATCTGCTCGATCCAGCGGTCGGTCAGCATCGGAATGATTGGCGCGACCAGCACACCGCACGGCACGCCGGCCTGACTCAGTGTGCCGATTGCCTCGATGCGTCGATGCGGCGCGCTGGCGCGCGGTTCGAGCTTGGCCGACAGGCGATTGTCCAGCGAGGTGACCGACAGGAACACGTAGACCAGGTTCTGCTTGGCCAGCGGCACGAGCAGATCCAGGTCGCGCTCGACCAGCGCGTTCTTGCTCACGATCGTGAGCGGGTGACGGCACTCGGCCAGCACTTCGATCACGGCGCGCGTGATCCGGTGCCGGCGCTCGATCGGCTGGTACGGATCGGTGTTGGCGCCCAGATTGATCGGGCTGACGCGATAGCCGGGCTTGGCCAGTTCGACGCGCAGCAAATCGGCTGCATTGGTCTTCGCGAACAGCTTCGTTTCGAAATCGAGGCCGGGCGACAGGTTGAGGTACGAATGCGATGGCCGCGCATAGCAGTAGATGCAGCCATGCTCGCAGCCGCGGTAGGGATTGATGCTCTGGCCGAACGGAACATCGGGCGAGTCGTTGCGGCTGATGATGCTGCGTGCCTGCTCCAGCGTGACTTGCGTCTGCGGATGCGGGGCCGGTTCCGGCTCGTGCTCCCAGCCATCGTCGACCCCTTCATGCTGGGTCGCTTCGAAGCGTCCGGCGCGATTCGATCCGGCGCCGCGGCCCTTGATCGCCGAGGCCGGATCCGCGTTGCGTTTGGGTTGATGCTTGATCATGGCTGCAACATGCGCGGCGGCGGTCTCAGGGAGCGCGATCGCGCTCGCCGCAACCAGCTGTCGCGCCAATGCTACCGCTTTTTCACCTCGCGCTCGCCGCACCGATTGCGCTGTGGCAGGATAGCCGCCGTCTCGAACTGGGGATGGGTGTCATGCGTTGGATACTGTTGTTGCTTGCGGTATTCGGAATCGCGCTGGCGGTCTCGGCCAAGACGCCGGGTCTGTTGGGGCTCGGGCTGCTGCTTGGATTCGGCTGCTTGTTCCTGGCGTTGTTTGCGTTTGCCGCGGCGCGCATCGCCTCCACCGCGCGCCCGGATGCGACGTTATTGACCGACAAGGACATCAACGCGTTGCGCGCCAGTCTGCGCAAACCGGGCGCGCAGGGCAGCACCCCGCCCGCAACGAACTAGCCCCTCGACCGTCAAAAAAACGGGGCCGGCATTGCGCCAGGCCCCGCTACTCGACGTGTCGCTTTTTCCAGTTGTAGCAATCTAGCTATTTGGAAATGTCCACATCCTTCGTCTCGCGCAGGAACAGCGTGCCGATCACGAACGTCATGGCGGCGACGATGACCGGATACCACAATCCCGAATACGGGTTGCCGGTCGCCGCGACCAGCGCGAACGCCGTCGCCGGCAGGAAGCCGCCGAACCAGCCGTTGCCGATGTGATACGGCAGGCTCATCGAGGTGTAGCGGATGCGCGTCGGGAACAACTCCACCAGCCATGCCGCGATCGGGCCGTAAACCATGGTCACGTAGATCACCAGGATGACCAGGAGCAGCAACACCATCGGCTTGTTCATCGCGGCCGAATCGGCCTTGGTCGGATAGCCGGCAGTTTTCAGTCCCTCAGCCAGCTGCTTGATGAACGTGTCGTTCTGATTCTTGAACGCGGCCGGTTCCATGCCGGTGCCTTCGAACGACGCGATCGGCGCGGCGTTGCCGACCTTGACGCTGGCAACGGTGCCGGCCGGCGCGTCGACACGCGTATAAGCCACGCCCGCCTTCACGATCTGTGTCACCGCGATGTCGCAGGAGCTGGTGAACTTGGCGCCGCCGATCGGATCGAATTGCGGCGTGCAGGTAGCCGGATCCGCCGTGACCGTTACCGGGTTGGTCGCCGCGGCCGCTTCGAGCGCCGGATTGGCGAAATGCGTGATGCCGTGGAAGATCGGGAAATAGGTCAGCGCGCCGATCAGGCAGCCGGCCATGACGATCACCTTGCGCCCGATCTTGTCCGACAGCGTGCCGAACACGATGAAGAACGGCGTGGCGATGATCAGCGCGAACGCGACGAGCACGTCGACCGTGTCGGCGTCGACCTTCAATGTCTGCAACAGGAAGAAGCGCACGTAGAACTGGCCGCCGTACCAGATCACGGCCTGGCCGGCAGTTGCGCCGAGCAGAGCCAGGATCACGATCTTGCCGTTGCTCCAGTTCGCGAACGATTCGGTCAGCGGCGCCTTGGAGCCCTTGCCTTCGGCCTTCATCTGCTGGAACAACGGCGACTCCTGCAATTGCAGGCGGATATACAGCGAAACCGCGAGCAGCAGGATCGAGATCAAGAACGGGATGCGCCAGCCCCAATCGGCAAAATCTTCCTTGCTCAGCACGGTGCGGCACACCAGCAGCACGACCAGCGACAGGAAAAAGCCGAGCGTGGCGGTGGTCTGGATCCAGCTCGTATACGCGCCGCGCTTGCCGTTCGGTGCGTGCTCGGCCACATAGGTGGCAGCGCCGCCGTATTCGCCGCCGAGTGCCAAGCCCTGCAGCAGGCGCAACGTGATCAGCGCGATCGGCGCCGCAATGCCGATCGTGGCGTACGTCGGCAGCAGACCGACCAGGAACGTCGACAGGCCCATGATGAAGATCGTGACCAGGAACGTGTACTTGCGCCCGACCAGGTCGCCGATGCGACCGAAGATCAGTGCACCGAACGGGCGCACCGCGAAGCCCGCTGCGAATGCGAGCAGGGCGAAGATGAACGCCGTGGTCTGGTTGAAGCCGGCGAAGAATTTTGCGCCGATGATTGCGGTCAGCGATCCGTACAGATAGAAGTCGTACCACTCGAAGACCGTGCCGAGGCTCGACGCGGCAATCACGCGCGCGTGTCGTACGCCCAGTTCGCCGTTTTGTGTGGCCATGTTGCTCCCCTCAAAAAGTGATGACTCGAAAGCGGACGCGGTGCGCTGCCCCTCGCCCTGTGTTTCGTCCGCGCAATTCCAGTTACCCGCCGTCGGCGCGATGGCGGCCGACGCGACGTAATCGATACGACGGCGCGGTGACACCACCGTGACAGACTGCGCCCGAAGTGTAAGCGCCAGCCATTGGCCTTTGGTCGAGGGCTTGCGCAAACGCGACTAAAGTCGTATTTGTCGGCGTTACCCATTCGCTACTGTGACAGCGAAGCGATCGCGCGTTGTTGGCAACGCGTTTTCCCCGGAGATGCCATGTCGACACTGCACCGCGTAACACCGGAATTCGCCGCAACGAGCCGCATCCGCGCCGCCGATTACGCGAGGCTCTATCAGGAATCGGTGCAGGACAGCGAAGGTTTCTGGCGCCGCGTCGGCGAGCGCCTGGACTGGATCAAGCCCTACGCGACGATCAAGGATGTGTCGTTCGACGCCAAGGACCTGCACATCCGCTGGTTCCACGACGGGCAGTTGAACTTGTCGGCGAACTGCCTGGACCGGCACCTGGCCGCACGCGGCGACAAGACTGCAATCCTGTGGGAAGGCGACGATCCGGGCGAATCCCGCGCGGTCAGCTATCGCGAACTGCATGAGCAAGTCTGCCGCGCAGCGAACCTGCTCAAGCACCTCGGCGTGAAGAAAGGCGATCGCATCACGATCTATCTGCCGATGATCCCGGAGGCGGCGATCGCGATGCTCGCGTGCGCGCGCATCGGCGCGATCCATTCGGTCGTATTCGGCGGCTTCTCGCCGGATTCGCTCGCCGGGCGCATCGCCGATTGCGCCTCGAAGCTCGTCATCACCGCCGACGAAGGCCTGCGTGGCGGCAAGAAAGTTCCGCTCAAGGTGAACGTCGACGAGGCGTTGACCAAGCCCGGCACCACCAGCGTCGAGACGGTGCTGGTGGTCAAGCGAACCGGCACGCCGGTTTCGATGCAGGCGCCGCGCGACCGCTGGTGGGATGCGCTGATGGCGACGCAGAGCGCCGAATGTCCGGCCGAAGCGATGGATGCCGAGGATCCGCTGTTCATCCTGTACACATCGGGATCCACCGGCAAGCCGAAAGGCGTGCTGCATACGACCGGCGGCTACGGCGTGTTCGCGAGCTACACGCACGAGTGCGTGTTCGATTTGCGCGAGGACGACATCTACTGGTGCACCGCCGACGTCGGCTGGGTCACGGGACACAGCTACATCGTGTACGGCCCGCTCGCCAACGGCGCCACCTCGCTGATGTTCGAAGGTGTGCCGAACTATCCGGACGCCGGCCGCTTCTGGCAGGTCGTCGACAAGCACAAGGTGACGCTGTTCTACACCGCGCCGACGGCGATCCGCGCGTTGATGCGCGAGGGCGAAGCGCCGGTGAAGAAGCACCAGCGGACGTCTTTACGGCTACTTGGCAGCGTCGGCGAGCCGATCAATCCGGAAGCATGGGAATGGTACTGGCGTGTGGTCGGCGACAGCCGCTGTCCGATCGTCGACACCTGGTGGCAGACCGAAACCGGCGGCATCCTGATCACGCCGCTGCCGGGCGCAATCGACCAGAAGCCCGGCTCGGCGACGAAGCCGTTCTTTGGCGTCAAGCCGGCGATCGTCGACGCGAACGGCGCGGTGCAGGAGGGGGCGTGCGAAGGCAACCTCGTGCTGCTCGACTCCTGGCCGGGTCAGATGCGCACGGTGTACGGCGATCACCAGCGTTTCGTCGACACGTACTTCAAGACCTACCCGGGCACGTATTTCACGGGCGACGGCGCGCGCCGCGACGACGACGGCTACTATTGGATCACCGGCCGCGTCGACGACGTAATCAACGTCTCGGGTCATCGTCTGGGCACGGCCGAAGTCGAAAGCGCGCTGGTGGCACACCCGAAGGTGGCCGAGGCTGCCGTGGTCGGCTGTCCGCACGACATCAAGGGCCAGGGCATCTACGCGTACGTAACGCTCAAGAGCGGCGTCGCCGCGGACGACGCGCTGCGCAAGGAACTGATCAACTGGGTACGCAAGGAAATCGGTCCGATCGCCACGCCGGATTATCTGCAATGGGCGCCGGGCCTGCCGAAAACGCGCTCAGGAAAAATCATGCGGCGCATTCTGCGCAAGATCGCCGAAAACCAGCCCGACCAGCTCGGCGACATCTCCACGCTGGCCGATCCGTCGGTGGTGCAGAACCTGGTAAACGAACGCCTGCTGCGCTGAGTTGGTCGCGATGCGCGAAATATTGATCGCCGACGATCATCCGCTGTTCCGCGACGCGCTCAAGCGCGCGCTGACGCAGGCGGTGCCGGAGGCGCGGCTGTTCGAAGCCGACAGCGTCAACGCGTTGCAGACGCTGATCGAATCACATCCAGAAGCCGAGCTGCTGCTGCTCGATCTGCACATGCCGGGCGCGAACGGCTTCTCCGCGCTGGCGCATGTGCGCGGCCAGCAACCGGGCTTGCCGGTCGTGATGGTCTCGGCGCAGGAGGACGTGCGCGTGATCCGGCGCGCGATCGGGCACGGCGCTTCCGGCTACATTCCGAAATCCGCCTCGGTCGAGACGATCGTGCAGGCGGTGCGGCGCGTGCTCGACGGCGACGTCTGGCTGCCGCCGCACTTGGCCGACGCCGGTGGCGCACTGGATTCCTCCGAGGCTTCGGCAGCGGCGCGTATCGCCGAGCTCACCCCGCAGCAGTTTCGCGTGCTCGGCATGATCGCCGAAGGCCTGCTCAACAAACAGATCGCCTACGAACTCAAGATCTCCGAGGCGACGATCAAGGCGCACATGACCGCGATCATGCGCAAGCTGCGCGTGAACAATCGCACTCAGGTCGCGCTGATCGCGCGCCAGCTCGCGCTCAGTCCCGGCGACGAAGACCTGCCGGCGCCGGCGTGATGCTGCGTTTCAGGCTGGCTGCGCCGCGCGCGCGGCGCCGCGGCCGAGTTGCGCGATCAAGGCACGCAACGCCGCCGGCTTGACCGGCTTGCGCAACAGCGCGTACCCGCGCTCGCGCGCGCGCGTCTTCAGCTCGACACTGGCGTCGGCGGTAATCAATGCGCCCGGCGGCGGCGCCGCGCAGGCCGCGCGCAACAGGTCGAGCGCGGCCAGCCCGTCGATTGCGTCGTCGAGATGGAAATCGGCCAGCAGCAGATCCGGCCGGCGCTGCGCGATGGCATTTCTTGCTTCTTCCACATTGCTGCAAATGTCGCACGTCACCTGCCAGCGCGCGAGCAACGCGGCCATGCCGTCGAGGATCGCCGTGTCGTTGTCCAGGCAGAGCGCGTGCAGTCCGCCGACGATGCCGGGCGTGCTTGCGCGCGCGCGCGCGGGCGACTGGCTCGCCGCGGCTTCGGCGGCGCGCGGCACCTCGACTTCGAACAGGCTGCCGCGGCCGGGGCGCGAGCGCACCGACAAGCGGTGGCCCAACATGCGCGCGATGCGCTCGCAGATCGACAGGCCGAGCCCAAGTCCCTTCTCGCCCCAGGGCGAGGGTTGATCCAGGCGTTGGAACTCGTCGAAGATCGCATGCAGATGCTGCGGCGCGATGCCGGGGCCGGTATCCCAGACCTGGATGCTGACCGCATCGCCGCGCCGGCGGGCGCCGAGCACGATGCGGCCGCGCCGCGTGTAGCGCAGCGCGTTCGACAGAAAGTTCTGCACGATCCGGCGCAACAGCTGCGGATCGCTGCGCACCGCCAGGCGCGTCGGCAGCACACGCAGGTCGAGTCCGCGCGCCGCGGCCAGCACGGAAAACTGCAGGCGCATCGGTTCAAACACCTGCTGCAACGCGACGCTGGCGATTTCCGGATGCTGGCGCCCGGATTCCAACCGCGAGGCCTCGAGCAGCGTGTCGAGCAGTTCTTCCGCCGACTTGAACGCCGTGTCGATGCGTTCGGCCAGCTGCGCGGATTCGTCGTCGAGTTGCGGTTGCTGGCGCAGCGCAGAAGTGAACAGGCGCGCGGCGTTCAGCGGCTGCAGAAGATCGTGCGATGCGGCGGCGAGGAAGCGCGTCTTGCTCACGTTCGCCAGTTCCGCCTGGCGTTTGGCTTGTTCTTGCGCCGCGAGCGCGTCGCGCAGTTCCTGCGTGCGTAGCGTCACGCGCTGTTCGAGGTTTTCGTTTGCCTCGAGCAGGCCGCGCTCGGCGCGCTTGTGCTCGGTGATGTCGTTGAAGGTGGTCAGGTAGCCGCCACCCGGCAGGGTTTCGCCGCGGATTTCGATTACGTGGCCATCGGCGCGCTCGCGCACGAATGTGTGCTGTGTGCCGCGCCGCAAGTGCTCCAGACGCTGCTGCACCAATGCTTCGACGTCGCCTGCGCCGAGCAGCCCGCGTTGCGCGTTATAGCGCAGCAACTCGGCTACCGGCCGGCCGATCTGCACGAAGCCCTCCGGATAGTCGAACAGATCCAGATAGCGGCGATTCCAGGCGACGATGCGCAGATCCGCATCGACGACGCTGATGCCCTGGCTCATGTTGTCGAATGTGACCGCGATCAGGTCGCGGCTGAAGCGCAGCGCTTGCGAGGTTTCATCCAGCAGCAGCGCTGCCTCGGACAAATCCAAGCCGGTGCCGCGCAACGCGCTGGTGAGCATGCGGCGCGCCGAGGCGGCGCCGATCGCGCCGGCGAGCAGGCGTTCGGTGAATTGCAGCAGCGCGCGGTCGGCGATCGCGTTGGGATTGGTCGCCTTGACGTTCGAATCGTTGTATTCGGCAAACGCACGCGCGGCGTTGCGTTCTCCGAGGATGCGGCCGGCCAGTGCGTGCAGATCCGCCACCGGGATGCGGCCACGCCAGTCGCCGGCGGCCGCGGCACGCTCCGAGTACGGATCGAGGAACGCCGCAGCGCGCAGGCGGTCCTCGACGCTGGGCCGGAAGCGTAACGACAGGAACACGACGCAGCCGATGTTGGCTAGCAAGGACCAGAACGCGCCATGCGTGATCGGATCCCAGCCATGCAGCTGAAACAGCGCACGCGGTTGCAGCCAGGCAATCCCGAACGCGCCGTGTCCGATCCACTCGGCAGGCAACCAGCCCGCTTCGCCCAGACTCGGCAGCAACAGCGTGTACAGCCAGACCGCAAAACCCATCACCAATCCCGCGCTGACGCCGATGCGGCTCGCGCCGCGCCAGTACAGCGCGCTGACGATGGCCGGCGCGAACTGCGCGAGCGCGACGAATGCGAGCAGTCCCATCGAGGCGAGATTCGCGTTGCGCGTGATCAGCCGGTAGTAGCCGTATGCGAGCAGCGCGAGCAGCACGATCGCCACGCGCCGCACCTGCAGCACGAGCGCGGAGAGATCGGCGCGGCGATCCAGGCCGAGACGGCGCACGCGCAACAAGGCCGGCATGACCAGGTCGTTGCTGATCATGGTCGACAGCGCGACACATTCGACGATGACCATGCCGGTTGCGGCGGAAAACCCGCCGATATAGGTCAGCGTGGCAAGCGACGTATGGTTGTTCGACAACGGCAGCCACAACAGATACGCATCGGGCGCGATACCGCTGCCCGCAAACGCGCTGCTCGCGGCCACGATCGGCAGTACCAGCGCGCTGATCAATACCAGATACAGGGGAAACAGCCGTCGCGCGTGACGCACATCGCCCGGATCTTCGCACTCGACCACGCCGACCTGGAACTGTCGCGGCAGGCAGAACATCGCCAGGTATGCCAACAAAACCTGGGTCACGAAGCCGGGCGGCAAGCCTTGCGTCACGAGTTCGTGCGCGGGCGGCTGGATCGCGGCGACCAATCCTCCAGCGTGCAACGCATACAGGCCGACCGCGACGAACGCCACCAGCTTGACTACCGATTCCGTCGCGATCGCCAGCATCATGCCGTGGTGATGCTCGGTTGCGTCGATCTGGCGCGTACCGAACAGGATCGCGAACATGGCGAGCAGCAGCGCGATATAGAACGCGCTGTCATGCAACGGCGGCGTAGTGTCCGAGGCGTGGCCGCTGAGCGTGTCGATGCTCATCGCGACCGCCTTGAACTGCAGCGCGAGATAGGGAATCGCTGCGGTGACTGCGATCAGTGTCACCAGGGCGGCCAGCCTATGCGACTTGCCGAAACGCGACGCGATGAAATCGGCGATCGACGTGATGTTGCGCTGTTTGGCCACCAGGGTCAGGCGCCGCAGCAGTCCGCTGCCGAACGCGAAGAACAAGATCGGGCCCAGATAGATCGGCAGATACGACAGGCTGGCGCCGGCGGCGCTGCCCACGGCACCGTAGAACGTCCATGACGAGCAATACACCGCCAGCGCAAGGCTGTACACCAGCGGCCGCAGCCAAGTTCGGTTCGGATACAGCGGACGGCGATCGCCGTAGTAGGCAATACCGAACAATGCCGCCACGTACGCCAGCGAAACCAGCAACAGGACCCAGCCGGCGATCATGCAACCCCCGAGCGACGCGTGTGCGGCGATTCTAGTCACGTGCCGGCCGGCGCGCGACTGGCAGCGCGGTCGTCTTGACCAAACCACCCGGCGCGATCAAGCATGCGTGATGCCGCTGACGACCCTCGTCGACTTCCCCTGCGCCGAACTGCCGACACCGCTGGCGGCGCCGGGGATCGATTTGTGGTTCTTCGACGCCTGGCCTGCGCCGCGACAGGCGGCCGAGTCGGAGGCTGTGCAGGCCGTGTTGGCGCGCTATGTCGCAAGCCCCCTGCCGTTGCGCGTCGTGCGGGCGGAGGGCGGCAAGCCGCGCCTGGTGGACGCGGCGATCGAGTTCAACGTTTCGCACACCGGCAACGCCGCGCTGATCGGCGTGGGCGATGTGGCGCTGGGCGTCGATCTGGAGCGCTGCGGCCGAACACGACCGGTGCTGGAACTGGCCCGCCGCTTCTTTGCCGCGCCGGAGGCAATTGCGCTCGAGGCGCTGGACGCGGCGCAGCGACCGGCGTCATTTCTCGACTTGTGGTGTTGCAAGGAGGCGGTACTCAAGGCGCTCGGACGCGGACTCGCGTTTGGGCTGGAGCGGGTCGTGTTTGGCTTGGATCGCGAGGGTCGGGTCTCGCAAGCGCTGCAGATAGCCGAGAATCCGATATCGGAATGGCATGTCGTGCGCCTGCAGCCGGCGCCGGGTTTCGTCGGCGCCCTGGCGTGGCGTGGCGCGGCGCGCGACGTGCGGGTCTGCCGGACTCCGCCGGCGGTCTGATCGGCCTCGGCGGCCATTGCTCCGCGCGGGCAATCCGGCTAAGTTTCAGGCTCGGCGCATGGGTTCTCCGAAATGTGGAAACTGTTGCGTAATCTGTTGCTCGCGGGCGTGCTCATCGCCGGCGCGCTCAAGCTCCTGGCCTGGTACGAAGTCCGGCAGGACGCGGAGCGTATTGCGACGGCGTTGGCGCCGTACGCGCAGATTCGTTACGACAGCGTGTCGGCCGGACTCGACGGCAGCGCCAGCTTTACGAATCTTTCGGCCGCCTTCAAACGCGACAAGAACACCGACACTTATGCCGCCGAACAGGTGGTGATCGAAACACCCGGCGTTTTCTGGCTGCTCAAGCGCAGTTTGATGAGCGACGCGTCGTTGCCGGCACACTTCGGCATCTCGGTGCGGGGCCTGAAGATTCCGCCGACGCCGTGGCTCGATCCGCACTGGTTCAATCCGACCACGCTGGTGCCGTTCGAAACGGCGGGATGCGCAGCGGTGACGCTGTCACCGGCCGACTATCGCAAGATGGAGGTAAGCGTCGGCGATGTGCGCGAACATGGCGAATTTCGTTACGACGCCGACGCACGCGCGCTCGACGTGACCGTCACGCTGACCACCGCCGGCATCGCCACGCTTACGCTGGACAGCGAGCTGCGCCAGTTCGAGCCGAAGATGCTCGAATCCGCCGACGCGCTCAAGCGCGTACATGTCGGACGCCTGGGGCTGAGCTACAGCGACAGCGGCTTTTTCAAGCGACGCAATCAATTCTGTGCGCAGCGCGGCAACATCGGACCGAGCCAATTCGTCGAGCAGCATGTCGCGGCAGTGCAGGCGTTACTGCAACAGCGCGGGATCGAACCGAGCACTGAGGTGCTCAAGCTGTATCGGCGCCTGGTGGAAAATGGCGGACAAGCGAGCGTCCTTAGCCTTCCGAACAGCACGTTTGTCGCCGGCGCCTGGCAAAGCAGCAGCGAAGAGGATCTGCTGCGCCAGATGAACGTCACGGCGCGCTATGGCGACACGCCGCCGGTAATGTTCCGCCTGAGTTTTGCAGCGCCGCCGGCGCCGGCCGAGCCCGCAACAACCGCCGTAGCGGACGCGACTGCGCCCGCGGCGACCCCGACTCCGACCCCGACTCCGGGTGCGGTTCCGACGACACCGACCGCGGTACCCGCCCAGACAACAACGCCGGTACCCGCAACCAGGACCATTGCTTCGGCGACAGTCGCGCCCGTGACGCCGCCCCCTGCGGCAGCGCCCGCCGACAAGGCGCCTGCGCCCCCGGCACCGTCTTCCGCGAATCCGCCACCAGTGAAACCGGCGGCGACGACGCCGGACAAGGCGCCCGCCCCCAGTGCGGCTGCGCCGACCGTTCCCGCCGTCGCCGCGACCGCGGCGAAGCCCGCACCAACCGGATCGCCCGGCGGTGGAGGCCTGGAAGAGTTCGACAAGGCAGCCGCGAAGCTCGCGCCGCTGCCAAAACGCCAGCCATCGGGTGCACCGGAATTCCAGCCGAGCCAGCCCGCGCCCGCGGCGGGCTCGACCTTGGCGCTAGTCTGGAAGCCTACAATCGAGCGCCTGCCGCCACCGCCGCCGGAGCGCCGCGACTACGACATCATCGATTTCGCGGCGCTCAAGGGCGAGCATGGCCGCTTCGTGCGGCTGATCACCGAGGGTGGAAAGAAGGTCGAAGGCTACGTCGTATCGTCCGACGACACGGACGTGCAGCTGCGCGTAAGTCCCAGCGGCGGAAACGCCGCCCAGTTCAGCGTACCGAAGGCGCGGATCCAGGAAATCCAGCTGGTCCATCGCTCCTCGCCACCTGCCTGAACTGCGACGACTTTGGCTTAAGGAACGTCTTGAATCCCATGACTGCATCATCGGATCCGGGCGCGGGCTTTGCCCAGGACGTCGAAGCCATGACGCTCGCGCGCGCACAGCGCGGCGACATGCAGGCGTTCGCGGCGTTGTACCAGCGCTTCGGACGACCCTGCTTCAACCTCGGCCTGCGCATGCTCGGCCAGCGACAGCATGCCGAGGATCTGGTGCAGGAGGTGTTTCTGAAGATGATGGACACGATACGCAGCTACCGCGGGGACGCGCCGTTTGGCGCCTGGCTCAAGCGCCTCACCGTGAATGCGTGCATCGATCAGCTGCGGCGGCAACGCGGTGGCGAAGACAACGCCGAGGCGCAGCTGGCACAGATGGCCGGCGACTCGGCCGAGGCAGCCCACTTGGTCGATGCCTGGTCGCTGCTGGGACGTTTGTCGCCGCGCTCGCGCGCGGTGCTTGTATTGCACGAGTTCGAAGGCTACACGCACAGCGAGCTGGCCGAGTTGTTCGGCCAGAGCGAGAGTTATTCCAAATCGATTCTTGCGCGTGCACTGGGGCGCCTGAATGCCCTGGTGACCGCGCGTCCGCTTGAACAGGTTTCCCTATGTTCCCCGAAAAGTTGAATCTTTCCGATCTCGCGCGCGGTCTCGGTGCGGCTGAGGCGCCGGACTTGTGGCCGCGCATTGCTGCTGCGCACACGCAGCGGCGGCGGCGCAGAACGCAATTGCGTCTGAGCGGCGCGTTTGCGTTCATGCTGGCCGTTGGCGGCGCCGTATTCATGTTTTTGCAGACTCCGCCGGGAACCGACTGGCAGGCGCGTGCGCAAACGCTCGAGATCGAGTTGCGCGCCTATCCGGCCGACCTCGGCGACCCCGCGGCGCGTGAGGCACGTTCGGGATTGCAGCGCGTGGACAGCGCGTTGCAGGCCGCTTACGACCGCGGGGCACGCGCCAACGAACTGGTCCCGTTGTGGAAGGAACGCAGCGAACTTCTTTCCACCCTGCTGGCCGTGCGGCAACAGAGCGCGGCAATTACACGTATCTGAGAGGTTACTCATGTTGCAACGTCATTTCCCGATTCCCGTGCTGGCCCTGATTGCGCTGGCGGCGCTCGTTCCGTTCGGCGCCAGTGCCCAGGACGGCGCCGGCGCGAGCCGACCGACCACGAACATCGAAACCGAACAACGCGTGCGCCAGGATGTGCAACTGATGCTGTCGCAACTGGCGAGTTCCGGGGCGTTCGGCGAACATCCCGAGCAAATCAGCCTGCATCTGGACGAGCCGGCGCACCGCGTGATGAATATCGGCGTGCTGGTCGATTCGGCCAGCGCCGACCACGCGCGCGATGGGCTGCGCGTGATGGGGACGACGCCCGGCAGCATTGCCGAGCATCTGGGTTTGCGTCCGGGTGACGTGATCATGGCTGTCAACGGCTTGTCACTGCGCGGCCTCGGCGCCGATGCCGACGGACATGCATTGGCCGCATCGCGTCTGCGCTCCACGGTCGAAGCATTGCCGGATGCAGCACCGCTGCAGCTGGATGTACTCCGCGCCGGCGATGCGGTGGCACTCAACACGCCGGTGCACAGCGTGTACCTGCCGGCGTTGCGCATGCAGCTCGGCGCAGCTGCGATGGCCAGCACGGACGCGCCGGCTAATGTTGGCGCGGATGGTGGTGGCGGTTGCGGGCGCATCAGCACCTGGGACGTGGCGCCGCGCAGCGATCGGCAATATCACGCGCGCATTCTGATGATCGACGGCGTCACGCCAGGCCCGAGCGGCGGCGAGACTTACCGCGTCAGCGCGGGCACGCACAAGCTGCTCGTCGCCGAGGACATCCCGACGCGGCAGATCGGTGCCGGCGAAATCGCCAGCCTGCGTCGCGACACGAACAAGGAGTTGATCGTTACGGTCAAGCCGGGTACCACGGCGATGGTCGCCGCTCAGCTGCATGCCGACAAGCTCAACGAGATCATGCGCGGCGGATTCTGGGATCCGGTCGTGTGGCGCGAAATGCCGTTGTCCTGCCCGTAGCGAGGAACTCGCGCCGATCACGGCGGTCCAAGTCGTCACTCCTCCCACAGGATAGCCCGCCACATGGATGTGGCGCCGGCGCGTGCGCTGCCGGTTGCATGCGCTATGCTTCTGCCTTCCGAACCCTGCGGATGCGCCGTGCGAAGGACGTTTTTTCTTGCACTGCTTTTTTTCGTCGGCAATTGCAGCGCAGAACCCGCGCTGCCCGAGACGCTGCGCCAAACGATCGACCAGGCGATACAAAACGGCCTGTATAAGGATGTGGCGGCCGGTTGGCTCGACGGCCCACAACGTGCCACAGCATTCTTCGGCGCGGCGCGCGCGGAGACCGCATTCGAGATCGGCGCGGCGACCGAGATTTTCACCGATCTGCTGTTGGCGCAGGCAGCGCTCGAAGGAAGATTGCGCCTGCAGGCTCCGCTCCGGCAACTGCTGCCGGAACTGGCCGGCACCGACTCGCCACTGGCGGGAATCACGCTCGAAGGGCTTGCCACGCATCAGACGCACTTGCCCGCGATGCCGACGAACCTGCTGCCGCGCGATACCGGCGATCCGTATGCGGACTACGGCGAATCGCAATTGCGGGCATTTCTCGGCAACTACCGGGCGCAGTCCGGGGGCGACGAGGCCGAGCATGCGTATTCGGTGATGGATGCGGGTTTGCTCGGCTATGCGCTCGGTCGTTCCTACGCGAGCGGTTACGAAAAGCTGCTCACCGACCGGATACTTGCTCCGCTCGGCCTGCATCATTCGGGCTTCGACGATGCGCGTCTGATCGACGGCCACGCGCGTGGCGAAGTCGTGCCACATTGGCATTTCGGCGCGCTCAGCGGCGCGGCCGGTTTGCGTATGACGCTCGACGATTTGCTCGACTTTCTCAAGGTGAACCTGCGGCCCGAAGGTTCGCCCCTGCGCGCAGCATTGTTGCTCACCCGGCAGCCGCGCACACGTGCAGCGGGCGGCCAAGCCGGCCTGGGGTGGTATGTACGGGAAGTTGG